>Ga0302324_100000249_pt1 | contig 144408 bp, 133 predicted proteins | sample Palsa_T0_1_FD_201949 | JGI IMG/M metagenome (GOLD analysis project Ga0302324, IMG submission 201949) | Peat permafrost microbial communities from Stordalen Mire near Abisko, Sweden - Palsa_T0_1 | ecosystem: Environmental > Terrestrial > Soil > Palsa > Peat permafrost | place: Sweden: Abisko...
CGGGCGCCACGATGTCGATCTCGGTGATCGCCGGACTGCCGGAGGTACCACCGAGAATCACCGGTTGCAGCAGATTGATCGGCGCCAGGCTCGACAGGTGCACCGACCCGGCGCTTTGCATCGCGTCGACCAAATTGCCATCCAGCGCGAAGCCATCGGTGACCGATCCTTGCGGCCCGAATGAGATATTCGTGGTCCCCAGCGACCATTGCGCTCCCGGTCCGGAGAGGGTGCCGTCGGCCAAGGTGCCGCCTCCGGGCGCGTCGAATATCAATGAACCGCGAGAACCCACCGAGGCGCCGGCGGCCACAACCAGGGTTGCGGCCGGGCCAGCCGTTGCAGCACTGCGATCCGGCAGCCAATAGGTCAAGTCGGAGGCGACGAGCACTGCCGCACCAGCGGAGCTGCCGCTCAATGGCAGCATCGTCGAAGTCGCGGACGCCGCGGCCGGCGCTGCAGCGGCGTCGGCGAGCGACGTGGTCGTCAGCGATGCTGCGGAATCCACTTGAACGCTGCCGGTAGCCGCCAGAATAATCTCGTCTGCGGTGAGCTTGCTGCCATCGGTGACTTCAACGGAGCTTGCGTTGACAACGATCGAGCCATTGGGCTCACTCTCGAGACCGAGCCAAAGTCGGCCCGCGTTCCAGCCGCTGAGGATGTCGCTCGACAAGTGAATGAGACCCGGCACGACCGGTGCCGCGGAAACGCTGGGGTCTACTTCGATTTGCGGCGCGTTGATCTCGATGGTTGCACCCTCGCCGCCGGGTGCCGCCGCACCATTGACCTTGCCGAGCGCATCGAACCCCGATTGCACGGACACCACCAGAGTGCCGCCGTCAGCCGGTAGTGGGCTCGATGGCACCGCAGGCGCCGTGGAATTTGTGCCGGCAGCGGCAAAGAAGGTCGACGCGTAGTTATTCGAATAATTCGCGAGAGTTTGCGCATAGCTGCCGGGCTCGATCAGAAAGCCGCTGGTGCGTGTGTCGCCGATGCCGGTGGCGCCGTAGGTGAAATAGCCCGAGACGATCGGAAAGCCATTGCCCGACTGCGCGGCCGCCCCTGGCTGCAGATCTTGATAGCCGCTCGCGACCGACACGAGGTAGGCGCCCGGAAGCAGCGCGTAGCGGGCAGGCAGCAAGGGGTAAATGCCTGCAGCAAGGCCGCCACCGCCGCTCAGATAAACGCTTTCGTTGGGCGTCAGGTTGGATCCCGCCCACATCATCGGATCGTAGGGAGCTGTCTGACCCACCAGCGAAGGCAGCACCGCGTACAGTCCCGGAGTCACGGTGTTCGACAGTACATCCGCGGTGCCCCCGGTACCGGGTGTCCATTGATAGCCGTCAAGATCGCCCCCACCTGACACGTCGATCGTGGCGCCGGAGGCCAGAGTGACCTTTGCGCCCGATGCCGTCACGATGCGGTTTGGCAACGCGGTGACGGCGGCCGGGCCCAGCTGGTTCGGACTCACCTGATACACCCAGGAGGTGCCGTTTTGCACCTCTCCGTATGGAAGGATGGTGTTGGTGCCGCTGACCGAGGTCAGACTGCCCGGTGAAAATGTAAGATTCTCGGACGCGTTGAAAGTGAGCTGCCCGAACGGCGCGAAAATCGTGCCGCCCTGAATGATGGTATCGGCGTTCACCGTCAACGAACCCGCGACCGACAAGGGAACTCCGCTGAGGGTGCCATTTTGCTCGAACTGCACGGTGTTATTCTGGCCGCCGCTCGCCGTGATCGTGAAATCCACAGCGGTGGTGGGCACGACACGCGCCGCGCGTAAGGTCAGATCGCCTGCGATGGATAACGAGCCCAGATTATTGGTATCGGTAAGTTCGCCGCGCAGCAGAATCTCGCCGCTGCTTGCGAGCGTCGCGTTGGCGACGCCCTGAAAGGCGAGCGATCCGATGAGGTCGATTTCAGCGCCGTTGAATGAAATCGAGCCGCCGCCGGGCAATGTTGGCGCACTCGCTTCCGCGGTACTTGCAGTACCCAGAGCGATGTACGGCGCACTGACATTCACGGTCGCTTGCGAAGCCACTTCGATCGCGGGTGCCGTGATCGTGAGACTGCGAGCCAGGTTCAATTGGGCGCCGTTGGTGAATTGCACAGCGCTGTCGGCAACGAGGTTGAGCGCATCGACTCCGGAAGAGGCCAATTGCGACGTACTGATGACGGCACTGCCACTCTCAGGAGACAGCACGCCGTTCAGGGGTCCCGGCTGCACCGTAATAATGAAGGGCCCCCCGGGAAAACCACTTCCTTGAGGCACGGACAAGCTCGACAGAGTGACGTTCAGCGTGCCGCCTGCGGCCTTGCCGGTGGAGCCTGAGCCCGCTTCACCGACGTATGTTCCCAGCAGCGAGATCGATTCGGGCGCATCGACAGACAATGAACCGGCGGCGCTCGCAACGACTTGCGTTTGGACGGCCGTTGTTCCCGAATTCGGAACTACAAGATCGATCGGCGCCTGCGTACCTGAAAAATCAATCACCGACCCTGCGTCGGTGACCACAGAGCCGCGCGCCGCGTTCAGCGATACGCTGCCGCCAGGCAGGACCTTGCCAACCAACAGCCCGGTGTTCTGCGGTTGGTAAACCGCCGTGCCCGCCACGTTGATGTTGGCCGTCGACCCCAGTTCGATTTGCAGCGCCGGCAGGAAACCGGGATCAAAAGAGGCTGCGGGGTTCAGAATATCGAGGCTTACTCTGCCCGACGGGCTATTGATCACGCCATCGAAAATCAGATTCCCGACGCTCGCGATCGTGATCGATGATCCCGGATCGGCCGTGATGGAGGCATTGGCGCCAACGGTGAGATTGCCGATTTCGTTCTGCGTGATGTTGCCGGGCGCCGCCTGCAGCGTCAGTTGCGACGCCAGGCGCAGGTATGCGGGCAGCAGCGTTTGGGTCGCGAATGCCGCCAATGATGAACCCGTGACCTGCTGTGCGGCGTTCGAATCGAGCTGCAGCGTGCTGGTGCGCAGATCGATGGATGTCCCCGGCATGACAGTCAATACATCTTGGGAAAGGCCGGCCACATAGGCCGGTCCGTCGGCGGTCAGGCTGAAACTGGAAAATCCGAAATCAGAAAATAACGAGGAGTCGACCTTGAAAAACGCGCTGGAATTCGCATCGGAGTTGACGCTTTGCGCGCTCAACCAAGTTTGCGCGCCCGAGCTGATTTGCAGGCGCGGTACCTCGAGCGCGAACGAACCGCCGAGCGCTCCCTGCACGCCGAATCCTTGGATCACATCGCCCTCGCCCACCTGTACGGTCCCGCCCGGCGATCCCATGAGCGCGATCGAGCCGCCCGTGCCGCCGGTCAGTGTGCCGCCGCGCTGCAGCTGCGCTCCGCCATTGGCGAGCAGCTGAACAGCGGACCCCAAGCTGAGCGTGCCTTGGAACGCGTCTTGATCGAGCTGCACACTGCCCGCGTTGATCAAGGCCAACCCGGTCGGGGTCGCATTGAGCGGAACCAGCGAGTCGTTGGTCCACATTCCGCTTACATTGAGGCTTACGTCATTACCGACGAAGATTCCAAGGTTGGGTGTGCCCAGCGGGCTGCTGAAGCTCGGAGTGGAAGTCAGCTGAATGGCACCGGAAGGAATGCTGATCGAAGAACCGATGTCAATTTGGGGCGCCAGGAAACTCAGCGTACCGCCGGGACCCAGATCCAAGGGCACTCCGCTCGGCAGGGTGATTTTGTCATTGCTCGAGATCAGCAGATGAGTAAAGCCGCCGGCCGACAGTAGAGCGGTCGACAGTTCCACCGGGAGATCGGACGGCAGCGACGCGTCCGGAGCGACAACCACCGTGGAAGTCTGACTGACCAGTTCGACGGCGGGCGCGCGGAAATCAGGCGCCGCCGGATTGGCCGGTGTCGCGGTTCCAATCGTGAAAGTCCCGCCGGAGGCCATGGTCGAGCTGGTGCGCTGATAGATACCGTTGACCGCTTGCCCCATGAAATTGCCGTTCAGCACCATGCTCGATCCCAAAATCTGAATCGAGCCGGCGGACATTCCTTGGGTATAGCCAGGATCGTAGTGCGCGATTCCGGGCGTGGGTATGAATTGGATGACGCCCCATTGGTTGGATATCGACTGGAACGTCGGATTGACGACACCCACGTATACTTGATCGGGACTCGCCAAACCGATATCGACCGTTGCCCCGTCCGGCTCGATCAGCAAGCTGGTCTGCATCATGCCAGGCGTATAGTCGACCTGGCCGCCCGATACGTTGAGCGTCGCCCCTTTTGCCACGACCACATCGCCGCCGGAGTCGAGAGTAATCGAGCCGCCGGTGCTGGTACGCTCGAGCACGCCGCGTTGAATCAGCGCCAGATCGCCCGACACGTCGGCGAGCGGCGTGCTGACCCGTGCATCGACAATGACGGTTTGACCGCGAAGCGGACCGTTACGCTGCAACGGCGAATCGGCGAGTTCGCTGCCGCGCAGCTGTACGCTGACGAGATTGCGTGTTACCGGCACTGATGCGGTACTGCCGGCGACGTTGATTTCGGCTCCAGAATCGATGCGCAAATGCGCGTTCGGATCGGGCGTCACTGCCGAATTCGGTGAACTCGGATTGGAGCTTGCAGTAACCGTGACCTGCCCCCCCGGAGCCGTCACTTGGCTGCCGCCCGTCAGTTCCACTTGCTGACCTGCGAGCGTGATGGTGGATTGGGGTTGCACCTGTTCGTCGATTGCCGTGGCAATCGAGGTCGTGTCCGGCATGACCGCCGTCACACTGCCGGGGCCCAGGGTCAACTCGCCGCCGCGAGAGGGGAAAAGCGTCTCCGTGCCCAGCACGGACTGCACACTCACGGTATCGCGCGCCAGCAGCCGGATCGAACCGTTCTCGCTGACACTGGTTGTTGCCGAGAGCCGTCCCTGCTGATTCACGGCCAATCCGACCAGCGTTATATTGCCTTCCGATACGCTGATGTTGCCCTGCACCTGGTTCTCGGCCAAGCCGCCGGAATCGACTTCGACGATGAGCCCGCGCAGAGTCGGGTCCGTGCTCGCTTGTATGAACACCGATTGGCCGGCGGCAAGGATCACCTGTCCGTCTGGGGCGCTGATCGAACCGCCGTTGATGACCGATTGGCCGGTGAGCAAGATGCGCTGACCGTCCGCATTCGTGGAAATCTGCGCGCCGGGCAGCACGACAATCTGCACCGGCAGGGGCTGGCCGTTGGAACCCAGCACCGGATTGCCGGATGCATCGATCACACTCGTTCTGCCATCCGACGCGAGCGCCGGCATCAAGTTCTGGATGGCGGACAGCAGTCCGCCGCTCAAGGAACCTGTCAAGGGCAACGTCGAGGCGAGCAGGCCGCCGACGTTGACCTGAGCGGTGGGACCAAAGACGAATCCATTTTGATTGATGAGATAGATCTGGCCATTTGCTTGCAGCAAACCGAAGATCTGGCTGGGACTTGCTTGAAAGATCTGATTGAGCGCGATTGCGGAACTGTTGGGCTGCTTGAAGATCACCTTGCCGTCGGCGCTGACATTGAAACTCGCCCAGTTGAGGATGGCTTGTTCGCTGGTCTGCTGCACGGTGAGCGTATTGCCGACCGCGGTGGCCGTCGCTTGACCGGATCCCAAGAACGACGGCGCGTTCGGACCGCAGGATCCCGCGACGCACACGATGGGCAGCTGCGTACCTGCAAGGCTCGGCGCAACCAGCGGCGCTGCACACACCGCGAGCAAAGTCCGCACTGCGCCAATTTTGGCTGCCGATAAATGAGGGGTTTTCAGCATGAGCCCATCACCAGTAGCCGCGCACGACAAATAACAGCATCGATGCTCCCTTGAGAGTCCGGCTGCCATCCAACAGTGGATCGGCCCACGTCAGCGTTCCATAAAAATGCGAAACGCCCTGGATCATCAGGCCGACTCCCCAGCTCTCCAAGTTCACGTGCCGTGCCTGATCCGGCAGCGGATCGATGGTAAAGGCGCGCGCAACGTCGTAAAACAGAAATTCGTCGACGTGCAGGCGTCCGGAGACGAGGCTCAGTCCGGGTGCGCCGAGCTGAAACGATCCGCGCATCGCGCTGTCGCCGAGTTCCTCGGCCTCGAGATAGCCGCGCACGGACGCAGCGCCGCCCAGTGGAAGTTGCTCGTTGCTGATCAGCGGGTCCACCGCATATTGGCCGGTCAGGCGCAGCGAAGCGCTGAAATGCGCGGGCAGCTGCAGCGTCACACCGCCGTCCGAGCGGATGTAAAAATAGTTCGGCTGCGCCTCGTAGCGCTTATCGGCGAACTGTTCGGCATTGTCGGGCACGCCGCGAAAACCAAAGTTGACGGCGGTGGTCCAATCGCTCTGCACGACCTGCGTGCCGCGGCTTCCGGAATAGGCCGCCGACAGATTGATGTAATCGACGGGCGTATTCAGGCCGCTGGTGGAATTCACCAGGACACTTTGCTTGAAGTCCTTGTAATCCATCTCGAACGCCAGCATCTGTACCGAGCCGGTCGCGGGCAGAGGCTGCATGAAGCGGATTCCATAGACCTCTCCGGTGCCGAGCACACCCAGTGTGCCGATGGTCGCCACGTCGCTCTTGGAATCCACATATTGAAACGTCAGCGTGGAACCGCCGGGCCCGAGCCGCGCCGTATAGCTGGTGGCAAAAACATGCGACTGCTCGATCGACTCCGGAGCGCCTTGATACAGGATTGAAAAGCTGTCCAAGCGTCCGAACAGATCGTCATAGCTTGCCTGCGCGACCGCCCTCAAGTGCGAAGTGTCCGCGGTGTATTGGTTGTTGAGTTCTACGCTGCCGTGAAAGGGCAGATGATCCTCGACGCGCAGCGCCAGATCCACGGTTCCCGGCTGCGGTCCGGCCTTCAGGACCGGCACTACGGTACGATCGCGGGTCTCGGCATTGAGGGCCGTCAATTGCCTCTGCAGTTCCGGCAGATCCGGCACCGCGTTCTCTTGCGCAGCCGGAACTTCGGCGCGTATCTCGCGTCCGGAAAAATACTTCGCTCCGGTCACGCGAACCTGGTGCAGCCGGCCTTCAGTCACATGCAGCCGGACGATGCCGTTCTCGACCGATTGCTCCGGTATGTCGACGAATACAGTGCCAAATCCGCGATCATGGTAGATCCGCTCGAGCGCCGCGCGCGCCGCCTCGACATCGGCCATCTGCTTTGCGGGTCCCGTGAAAGGATAGAGCGCCGATTCGATCGCGCGGGCGTCGAGCGTCGTGTTGCCCAGCACACGCAGCTCGAGCACATCAAAGGGCGGCGTTGAGGCGGGAGCCGGCGCGGCGGCAGATTCATCCGCCGAAACGTTCGCCGCGCCGAACAGCGCCGCCGACAAAACTCCAAGAGTCACAAAAAACCTGGGGAGCGATGGGTATGCGCGAACACGGTGCCTCGGTTCATCCGAAGATGCAAACATCCCTCGCACCCCGAAACCAAAAAGAGCCGCTGTCGGACAGCGGCTCATGAGTGTCATGCGTTTTGTCGAAACTCTCCGGCGCGGCGAACCGCGCCGGAGGTACTCATCACTCAACTCTTATTGCAACGATTACAGTGTGTTGACTGGAATCGTGCAAGCCGACTTGGTTTGGTTCTTGTAGACGGACGTCGGCGCGGAAGGGTTTGCCGTGTTCGCCGCCACAGTTGGAAGCGGCAGCAGGTCGTTGACTCCGAAAGCGACCACCGGCGTCGTCGCGGTCCAAACTCCGCCAGTGTAGGTACCGCCTTCTTTCGGCAGCACGCCTCTCGAGGGCCGCTGTGCATCCAAGACCAAGGTCGATGCAATGGCTTGAGCAACCGTATTGCTGGGCTGATTCGACGGCGTGTTGTTGAATCCCCAGGTGGTGGACCAATACGGATAGGCGCCAAGAGCGGCGTTATGCGCATTCGCCGGGGTGTTGTCGATGCTGATCGTCGTGTAGCCAGAACCCGGAGAGAGCGCCAAGATGCCGATCGACACGCCGGGATAGGCTGCCAAGCAGGCTTTGATGTCGTTTGAAGAGAAATTTTCAATCGGGTTGACTTGAAAGCTCAGACCGTCGAAAGCTGCGATCGTCTGATCCAGATTGCCTTCGGCCGCACCGGCGAGCGACTGTGGAGTCGACACGAATCGCGGAGCACCGCCGGACGCGCCGCCCAAGTAGGTTGAGCCGTTATTTCCGCCGCACTCCGTTTGCGTGAAGTACAAGCTCGATTCAACCTGTGTGCCCGATCCATGGTCGCGCCGGCACACCACGATGCTGCCGCCGGTTCCCACTTCCGGGACCTGCGCCCATGTCTTGTAGGCGCCAGTGAAAATGGAACGCAAGGATTGCGTGGAAAGGTTCGTGATGCCGTTCGTTGGGGCAGCCGTGGAGTTCACGACCACAGTAAATACCTCGCCATTGATCTCGGTCCAACCGCTCTCGAGCGTTTGCAGCTGAGCAAGCGTGGGCTGACCCTGGCCAGGAATTGACAGGATATTGATTACATTGTTGAAGCCCGTGCCGTCGGGAGCATTGCTCAAGCCGTCCGATGCCGACCAGTTGTCGGGGAGGGCCCAAAAAATCGGCTCGACATCGGAAACCGCAAGATCGATTCCAGAGGGCGCGGACAGGCACGCCGTGGCCGTGTCGTGGTCGCGGCTGTAGCCGGTGACGCCCGCACAGGTGACCGAACGCCGGCCAATGGTGGACGCGTTGGTGGCCGGCGGGTTGGACGCATCGATGAACGGCGCGATGCCCCATACGGAACCAAACTCCGCTTCGTAATTCAATGTGACCGAGTCGCCCGCGTTCAAACCGGCCGGCAGTGCGGGCGGGGTGGCTCCGCGACTGGCGGAAATCGTGCAGGTCAATGAATGCAAATCGGGTACTGGCGGGTTCAAAGCGGCGGTGGTCTTGATGATGGTGCACACCGTGGTTCCACCCGCGTCGGTCGTGGAAGCGTAGGTCCCCGTCGCGATGGCTTCGAGGTCGCTCTCCCAAAAAGTACGCTGGGCGCTGGCACCCGATGCGTGAATGGTATAGGCAGCCGCGTTGGCAGCCGTCGACGCGGTGCCCGCGAGAGCCGCGACAATCGCGGCCCGCAATAAACAATTGTTCATGTCAATTCTCCGAATAAATTAATTGGTCTCGAGATTTTCGGGCCAGCTCCAGGCTCAAGCCGCGACGCGCCGGCGGCCGATGCCGAACAAACCCAGCATGCCGCTGCCCAGGAGCCAGACAGCCGCGGGAAGCGGAACCGGCGCGGTCCCCGATGAGAAGCCGCTGATGACGCCGGAGGTCGAGACGTTGATGGCGACGCTGCTGGCGTAGAAGTTGGCATCGGTGTCGCCGCTGCTCGTATCGCTAAACGACGCGAGCTCATACAGCGTGACCGAAGTGCCCAGGGCCGTATTGGCGGGGACGCCGTTGAAGCTGGCAGCTTGAAAGCCGTTGCCGCTCGATGACGCGAAGGGCGTATTGGTGCCGGCGTTCACCGATTGGAAAAAGGTGTTGGTAGCGTTCTGGATGGTGCCCACATTGGACGAGGACGGCTCGCCTTGGTACAGAACACTGAAGTTGCCGGTGCTCAAGGTGCCGGTGAAGGATCCCACCACACGTATACCGCCGCTCACCGTCACGCCGCCGGCGCCAACGGGCGCCGCGCCGATGATGCCGTACTTGAAGGTACCGCCGGCATTGTTGGACAGGAAAGTCGCGAGCGCGGCATCGACGCCATTGGTGCCGACGGGATTGCTCAAGCCGCCACCCACGGCGCCGGTAAAGTCGAAGGCGAAATCGTTTGATCCGCCGAGAGAGGCGTCAGCGGCGACCGAGGCTTCCGTCACGCCGAGGCTGTCGACAGTCACGCCCAAGTCCTGGATGAACTGGTGTCCGTTGGCCGTATCGGTCACGAACAGAACCAGGTCATTGAGGTCGGAAATTGGTTGGGCAGTCGCGGCGCTGCCCGCGGCTAGGGCCGTACCGGCCAACAGAAATTTCGTAATGGTCTTCATTGCAAAGAATCCCCTATTGATTGAATACAAATCAAAATCCTGTCCTGCTCTTTTGGGCAGGCATCGGCTAAATCCTTGGCTGATGGCCACTCGGGTTATGCCGATCGCACTTCAGCGATTCGCATCTTCCTTTCAATGCATTGCTTCAAGGTGAACGGTTTGTGAATCTTGGGTAACGCCGCTGTTGACGCGCGCCGTCGATTGCTGCGATTTCCGAAGAGTGTCTGACAAATGTCAGCGCGCCGGCCGGCGCGCGACGCCGCGACTCACCCGCGTGAAACGATTTTCAAGGTGATGGGTTGCGGCATTTCCAGGGGCGGCGCCTCACGCACCTTGCCGGACTGATTCAAGGCTTTTTCGATCATGCCGTCGAGCTCGTGATTCCCAGTGGACTCGACCAGCGAAGCGCGTTCGATGCGGCCATCGCTGCCGATCCAAACACGCACATTCACGCTGTACTTGCTGCGCCTTATACGATCGACATTGGACAGCGCATCCTGCACCAGATCCTTGACCATGCTCGCGTAAAAGACGAAAGGACCATCGCCCGACCCGACCAGATCGCGGCCGCCAGCATGTCCCACCAGGCCGAAACTGTCGCCGCCGCCAGCGCCTTCTGCATCCACGCCCAGCTGAGCCGACTCCGGTGCTTGCTGCACGGGCTTGTCCTCGGGCGTGTCCTGCCGTATCGGTTCCTCGATTTTTTCGGGCGGCGGAGGCGGCGGCTCCGGCGGCGGTTCGGGCGGTCGGATGATCTTGATCGCGATCGCGACCTGTCTTTTTTCCGACTGCGGCCTTTTGGCAACCACCGAGCGCACATACCAGACCATGATGCCGAGTACCACGAGCGCTCCGATGGCCATGAGCGCCTGCAGCAGGCTTCGCTTGGGGTTTCGGCGGGGCGCCATTCGGCCGCTGCCGCTATTTGACCAATCGCTGAGTCACCAATCCCAGCTGAGAAATGTCGAGCCTGCCCATCAGATCCAGCACATCAACCACCTTCTGATACTGAATGGTCGAGTCCGCTTTCACGATCACCGGAAGCGCCGGATCCTGGGCCTTGTACTGGCGCAATAAATTTTCAAGTTCCGCCATGGTCACAGGATAAGTATCGAGATAGATCGTTCCTTCGGCCGTGATCGAGATCGCCTTGGTCTTGGGCTTGGCGATCGAAGGCGCTGCGCTGGCCTTGGGCAAATTGACCGTGATTCCCTGTACCGACGCGGTGGTCATGATGATGAAGATCACGAGCAGCACATACGCAAGATCCAGCATCGGCGTGATGTTTATTTCATCGTAAACGTCTTGTTCTTCACCTGAGACCGACATTCATTTCTCCGTCAATCGGCATGATGTTCAGCGATCCGCGTGATGAATTCATCCGTGAATACGCGCATGTCGGCGTTGATCTCTTTGATTCTGGTGTTGAGCCAGTTGTAGCCGAACAGCGCCGGGATGGCGACCGCAAGCCCCGCGACCGTGGCAACCAGCGCTGCCGCAATTCCCGGTGCGATCGAATTGACGTTGACATCCCCGCTCGCTGCAATGGCTGCAAACGTAATCATGACGCCGACTACCGTGCCGAGCAGACCTAAGAACGGTCCGCCCGCGATTGCGATGGTCAGCAGCACCATATTTGCGGATAACTTTTGAGTGAGCCGAACTTGCGCCGCGTCCATGGTTGCGCGCATCGCATCGATGGACTGAGGTGTGAGCGTGGTCACGGCGCGCGCACCGACGGACTTCGCTCCGACACGCACGTTGAGTTCCTGCACGCCGCGTTCATACAGTTGAAAAATCGTCGATTGGCCAAACCGCCCGGTAGCGCCCGGCATGGCGCGCATCAATGCGGGATGTTGCTGGTCTTTCATGGCGTCCAAGCCAGTCTCGCGCGCCAGCGCAATGGGATCGTCGCTGCGCTTTTCGAACTCGCTCAAAAAGCGGGCATTTCCGGCGCCCACTCGCCGCAGATAAATGGCTTTGCTTACGATCACCAAAAAGGCGATCAAGAACATCGCCGCCAAAATGATGATGACGACCCAACCGTCGGCTGTGACGTTTTGCAATGTCACCTTGAAATAGGAAACCTTCTGCGCCTCACGCTGCGAGTCGCCGCCGTATGCGACAAGGGAGGCGTCGATGCCCTGGCTGCGCGCACCCGTCGCGATCCAATCGGCCGAGCGGGCGACATTGGAGTACTGCACTTCATCGAGTTCGCCCGAGTAGCCGTGATCGTTGTTGCGGCCGGCGCCGATCGTGAATTCCGCGCCGGTCTCGGCCGCCTGCACCGGTGCGGACCCGGTCAGCGCTCCGTCAACGTACAGACTCAGCTTTCCCGCCGCATAGCTCGCCGCAAGATGATGCCACTGACCTGCCGTCAAGTCGGTTGCCGCCGCAGCTTCACCCTTGCCGGCGGCGCTCGACAGGCGCGCATACGCGTGCGCGCCTTTTATGCCGATCACGAACTCGCTTGCTTGATCCTGGAGTGCGAGTACGTAGGCATCCCCCTGCGGCGCGTCGAAACGCACCCAAGCCGACATCGTCGCTCCCGCGGTCGGGGACAGACGCAAGGAACTGCTCGCGGGAATCTTGAGCCATTGGCCGCCGTTGAATTTCAAACCACCGGCGATCAGGGATGCTGGGTTGAATTCCGCGGTCGACGCCGTTGGATTATTCGCATAGGACGTCGCATCCGCCGGCTTGACATCATTGAAGTGCAGCACCAGCGCCTGATTCTTATCGTAAGTCCCGCCGGCATCGCTCGCAGCGGCTGCCTTCGAGTTGCCGTAATAGAGAAAGATCTTCTGGCTGTTCGAAGCGCCGGCGAGCTGAGGCACGCGCACCCAGATGAAGGCGAGCTGATTCACCGGATCGTAGCGCTCGATGTGAAACTTCAGTGGCGTCTTGTCGTCCCCGTCGACAAAACGGAAATCAGCGGCGTCCGGCTTGGCGTCGCCAAAATAGCCATAATTGCCCGCGTGCAGGCGGATCAGCAGCGCCGCGTCTTGAACCGAGCCGGCGATGTTGGCCCCCGTCTTGCCTAGATCAAAGCTGATTTCCTTGCGAAAATTCCAATCGTCGCTCCACCACGCCAGGCACACGCCGGGGAGGCACAGCAGCGCCAAAAGAACGATTTTTCTTCGCACGAATGCTCATCCTTCCCTTGATGGGAACGCTCGTCGGGGGGCTGGACAAACGCGCATTATGTAAGGCGCAGGTGATGGATTCATGACAGCCGGGCGACCTGATATTTCCGCCGGGACCGAACCACCGCCACCACACCGATCAGGCCCAGTAGCGGGAAATCCAATGCGCCTCCGCCATGCGAGGTGGCGGGCGCGGCGGTCGTGGTCACGGTGACCGACTGCGATATTTCTCCTCCGGGACCCGTACAAGTCAGCGTGTAGGTAGTGGTCGCCCCGACGCTGACAGAAAGGCTGCCCGAATCTGCCTGGTTGCCGTCGAAGCCTGTGCCGCTCCCGGTGCACGAGGTGGCATCGGTCGAAGTCCACGTCAATGTGGTTGCCACCCCGGCCGCGACGGGATTGGGCGAGGCTGACAGGGTGGCCATTGGCGGTGCATTCACGATCTGTATCGCATACATCCCATACTGCTGCATCGCCGCAGGCGTGGCGACGAAGGTCAGTTGATAAGCGCCCGGTGTGGCGGCAATGCTGAACGTCCCGCCGCCGATGATCTTGCCGAGTACGACTCCACCGCTCGAGACGACGAGGTCGAGGTCCTGAAATTGCGCCGGGAACTTCAGATCGGTCAGCGTCACATTGAAGTTGCCCGACGTGCCAAGATTGATGGTCTGACTGTCGAACAAGTTCGATGCGCTCACCGCTTGAGTCTTGTCGAACACCAACTCCGGCGAAGCGCCTGTCGTTTGCACGTTCACATCGAAGAGACCATTGCCGGCCGTCGGTGTGGTTGCATCAACAAGCAGCACCACCGTGCCCGCCACAGCGGTAAAATTCAACGAGCTGGCCATCGCCGCCTGCTGCAGGATCACATCGTTTTGAGCTACGGCGAACTGCAGACCCTGCAGTACCGCCGGAAACTGAAAATCACTGGCGGTAGCCTGGTAACTGCCCGCGGCGAGCGCCGGGGTCACGAACGCGAAGGCCAAAGAATCGCCGTTGTTCACGCCGGCGGCGGTCCGCAGGAGACTCCCCGACGGCGAGGTCAAATCCACTTCATAGGTTCCGGCGCCGGCTCCCGCGGTGGCAAAACTCCATATCTGCACAGGCCCGGAGGGAGCGGTGAAAACCGCGGGAGTCGCCGTGGCTGCGTTCGAGGTTGAGCCAAGGACGGTGGCGCCGGAGGTCGCCAGTGCGCTCGCGCTCGCCAAAGGGGTCGGAAAGGCAAAATCCGTCATTTTCAGCGTCAGCGACTGCGCGCTTGGATTGTTCGATTGGAACGGCGCCGACAAAGACCCCACGGGAAAGGAGTTGTTCAACAGCGGAGTGGTCCCGGCCGGCCCGGCGATACTAATTCCGTATAAGCCCGCATTGGCCGGCGCGGCGGCCTGCGCGATCGCCAATAACGTGTAGGTGCCGGGAGTTAGATTCAGCACGGTGCCCGACTGAATCCCCAGCTGGATCGCCTGGTTGCCTTGAAAAAGCGCCAAATTCGGCGCGACCTGCAGCGCGACCGGAAACTGCTCATCGGCAAATGTAAATGTATAACTGGCGGCGGTGCTCACCGTCAGATTGAGACTCACGGTTGAAACCGCGGGATTGGCGGCCGCCGCCGGAGTGGAGATATTGCCGGAAAGGGATGCGTCTTGGATGCAATTCGACGCGCCGCTGCTTGGCGCCACGCAAACGGTGAATGTCCCAACACTGAACGATGTGTTGGGCGCGCCAAATACATACAGCGTGTACTGCCCGACCGCGCCCGTGATCGCGAAATTGGCGGATGTCGCGGGTGCGGCAAAGGTGGCTTCGCCGACAATGGCCCCGCCCTGAGTGACGACCACCGTGGCATTGCTGAGTTCAGCCGGCACCTGCAGATCCGTCAGCGTCACGACCAGATTCTGGGCTGCTGCGATCGTGAAAGTTTCCTGAGTCGCTGCCGCGGTGCCTGTGGCGCCCACAAGAACGGTCTCGGGCGGCAACGAATCTGTCGACTGGGCATACCCGACCAGAGTCGGGGTCAGCAGCGCCGCCGTGAGCAGCCATTTGCGCGGCACCTGAATCATCGGGCTCTCCAACGTGAAAATAGGTCTTGTATGATTCTGAGTGTCAGCCTAGAACCGGTCGATGACGAATCGATGACGATTCGCCGCTTAAGTTTTGGGAGACGGCGCGGCGGATGGCTGCTTCGGCAGCTTATCGAGAGTCGCTTTGGCTTCGTCCAGCCCTGAGAACTTCTTGCCGGAATTTACCGCAAGCGTGAGATTATCGCGCGCTTCGATGCTGCTCCCGAGCTGAGATTGGGCCATGCCTAAGTGGTAGCGCGCCACCGGCTCGTTCGGCACTTTCGCGACCACGCGCTCCAACACAGGCACAGAAGCGGCAGTCTCCCCGCGCTTGTACAACACCCAGCCGTACGTATCGAGAAACGACGGATTTTCAGAGACGGCAAAACGCGTCGTCAACGCCTTCGCGCGGTCCAGGCTGGCCGGGTCCTTCTTGAAGCTGGCAAGCAACATTGCGAGGTTGTTGGCGGCCAATTCGGCGCCGGGAGTACGGTGCAGCACCTCGTCGTATTCGGCGATCGCCTCTTCCCACTTGCCCTGCCGCTGCAGCAACGGCGCCAGCTCCATACAAATCGCGTCCGGAAGATCGACGACTGATTTCGCGCTCCGGAGGGTTTCGACAGCAGAGTCGGCATCGTTGGCAGCCAACTGCGCAGCCGCCAGATCGCGATATGCAACCCACCATTTCGGAGCGCGCGAAATCGCGATCTTGAAAGCTTCCCGCGCTTGAAGAGATTGGCCGTAGCGCAGAAATATTTCCCCCTTTGCATCCGGCCCAAGGGGATTTTTCGGATAACGTGCCGAAAACTCATCCAGCCGCTTCAGTGCCTCATCGCCGCGTCTTGCGGCGACGAGCAGGCGCATCTCCGCCTGCAGCGGTTCGAGCGCGTCCGGTTGGACTTCCATGGCTGCCGCGTACAGCCGGATCGCCTCTTCATTGTGATTTTTCGCCTCGGCGACCATGCCCTCGGAGAGGTAGCCGGCCGCCGACTTCGGCCGAACCGCAATCAGAGCCTCCGCAGCGGACTTTGCAGTGGAAAAATCCTTCAGCCCCAAGCTTGCACGGAACTGGGAGCCCAAGGCTGCTACGTTGTCGGGTTGTTGTTTGACAATCTCGGCGAGAATCGGCGCGGCCTGATCTGCCTTGCCCATTTGCATCAGCAACTCCGCAAACTCCAGGCGCAGCACCAAATCCCTTGGGTTCGCGTCGACGGCACGCCGCATAGTTTCCTCGGCAACGGCAGGCTCGCCGTTCGCAAGATGCGCGCGCGCCAATGCACGGAGCGCACCGATCGCGTTCGGCTGGTCGCGTAACACGGCACGCAGATCCGCAATTGCCGAGCGCGGATCTTGCCTGGCCAGATCGATGTTGCCCCGCAAAAATAGCGCATCGTTATCCCGGGGGCTCTTGGCCAGAACGGCGTCCACCAATGCCAGAGCTCCCGCGGTGTCATTTTGATCCGCGCGCAGCACGGCGAGCCGATCCCGCGCCACCAATCCATCGGGATCGAGACGCTCCTTGTCGATAACGCCTTGATACACCGCCTCTGCCTGGGCGCTCTGATGACCATCCGTGTAGAACTTGCCCAGACCGAATTTCAGCTCATTGTCGTTGGGTTGTGCGGCAATCATCTTCTTGAACTCGTTTTCGGCCGCATCTCGATTTCGTCGCTGCGCGAGGAATTCGATTAGCGCGAACTTCAAGTCGCGCTCCGCTGGTATGTCCGTGATCGCTTGGCGCAAGCTGTGCTCGGCGGCATCGACCTGATCCAGGCGCGAGTAATACCTTGTCAGTTGAAGCCTAAAAGCCTTTTCCTTTGGCTTCAGTTCGATCACCTTGAGCAACAGCGCTTCGGCATCGGCGGTGCGATTGTCCTGCGCGTAGAGCTGGGCCAGCACCAGCCGCAGATCCACTGTTGAGGGGATCTTTGCGACGGATTGCTCGAGCAGCGTCCGCGCCTTGTCCTTGTCGCCGCTCGAGGTATACAGGCCGGCAAGCGTCGCCACGGCATCTTCATTGGTGGGAGCCAATTGAACCGCGCGCTCCGCATCCATGCGCGCTCCATTCATGTCCTTTTGCTGCATGCGCGCCCCGGCCCGCAACGAAAGCAATTCGGGGTCGTCCGGATGTTTCTCGATCGCCGGCTTGATGAATTCCAGCGCCTTATCGGGTGCACCGGACATCAAGAAAAGCCGCGCCAAATTGCTGCGGGCGCCGACGTGGTCCGGGTTGGCGTCGATCGCGCCTTGATAGTAGATCGCCGCTTGCCGCGGGTTGCCGAGCCTTTCGGCGACCACTCCGTTTTCATAGCGAGCCTCGGCATCCGCCGGCGCAATCTGCAGGACGTTTTGGAATTCGACCCGTGCCTTTTCCAGGTTACCGTTGGCGAGATAGGTTTGACCCTTCTCCATGTATCTCGCCTTGCGCGCATCCGCACCGCCGCAGGCGCTCAGTAAGATCAGGCTGAGGGACATTGCGCCAAGAAGGAATCCAGGAAGACGCGTACGAGACAGCATGGTCATTTCCAAACACTTGTTGGGCGGGATAGTGTCGGTCAGTTACATGACGTTCCCATGACCGGCGACGCCTATAAGAGCGGCCTTATGATCAGGCCGGTGAGCACAGTGGCCACTCCAATTCTCAGCCAGACGACGCGCATTTCAACGCGGCTCACGAGAACTTCGATCGCGTAAAATAGTATGACGAGTTTGACAATGCCGAGCGCTCCACCGTGCGGCAGACCGACTGTGTCGGGCAGGCTGGGTACGATCAGGGCGACGAACAATACGATGAGGTCGAGAGGCGTCAATTGGAAACGACGGTCTCGGGAAAGGCTCAGGCGCAGCAGCGTACCCGCCGCCGCAGTGACGATTGCGATCCAATTGAATACCGCGAGAGGAGATTGTTCATGCAATATCGCGGCATCGAGGTACACGAGGACCGCGGCGGTGACATAAAGTGCGGCCTTCTCCACGACATTCAATGGTTTGGCGCGCAGAATCATGAGCAAGAGGACAGTCACGGCAAGCAGTGCGATCAACAAGAGCTTGACGTCGCCGCTTAGTTCCGCGGTCTCAACCGTCACCAGGATCGCGTACGCCCCGACGGCGGCGGCTACGGCCAGATAGGTCCAGCGGGGCAAATATTGGGGCTGCGTAGCCCGTGCGACTACGCGCGCTATCAGCGAATGACTAACTGTAATTTTTCTCTGGGTGCGGAATGTCCAGCCGCGCCGCGCCGCCAGTTGTAGCGCAGCAATCGACACTGCAAACAGCATGGTTACCACCGACAAAATCACCATGTCCGACTCATAGCGCATGCCGTAGGCCAACAGCAACAGGGCGGCTTGAATCGCATAGATCAGCATCACGGCTTCGTGATGATCGAAGCCAAATCCCAGCAATTTGTGGTGAATGTGATTTTTGTCGGCGCTGAAGGGCGAACGTCCCTCGCTTAGGCGCTGCACCATCACGCTTAGCGTGTCGAGAATCGGCAAGGCCAACAGCAATACCGGGGTCGCCGCACTGATCGCACTGCCGGCTCCTTGAGTCGCCCGAAGGCTGAGCACTGCGACCGCAAATCCGAGCAGCTGACTCCCGGCATCTCCCATGAAGATGCTGGCGGGGAATGTGTTGTAGCGCAGGAAACCCAAGACCGCGCCGGCGAATGCGAGAGCCAGGGCTGCGCTGTGCGGCAGCCCGTTATGGCCGGCGAGCAAAGCCAGTGCGCACAGGCACAAAAAGGTCGTGCCTCCCGCCAATCCATCCAGGCCGTCGGCCAGATTGACGGCATTGGTTATGCCCACCAAAAACAAGAGCGTCAGGGGTGCGGATATCCATTCAGGCAGCTCAATCCGATCGTCCAGGCTTAAAAAGTGGATTTGGACGTCGCCGCCGAACACCACGATTCCCGCCGCGAGCAGCTGGCCGATCAACTTCAGCCGATAATCAAGATCGTAGCGGTCATCGAGAGCGCCGAAGAAGGTGAGCGCCCCCGCGGCCGCAAGAAAGTAGAGATCCTTGGAATCCAGCGGCATGACGAGAACGGCTGCCGCCAGCACGCCGATCGCCATTCCAAGACCGCCGATGCGGGGGATCGGCGCGGAGTGCATCTTGCGTACTCCGGGAAGATCCACGATGCGCCATCGCGCGGCGAAACGGCCGAGCAGCGGCAGCGTCGCCATCGTGACGATCATTGCGAGCAGAAAAGGCACGAAAAACGACATGGGTCTAATTGGGCACGTAGACAGGCAGCACCGGCGGCAGATGGCTCACGAGATCGACGAGTCCGGCGTCCGCGTCAGCCTCGCTGCCGCCGTGCGGCACCTGCGTGATGACCCGTACCAAGGCTCCGTCGGTGCGATTTCGCGTCAACGCATCCCAGAACAGATACCATTTGACGACGAACTCGTTCGTGATTACCCGGCCGCGCTGTTCAAACCAGTAATAGACCAATTGACGTTCATCGCCGAGCGCGATCAACGTGCGATTTACCCGCAGCGGCCGGCCGTTGACGTTGATATTCGCGAGCGTGCGCTGATTGAAATCGCTCAATTGCCAGCCGCCGCCCGGCATGCACGCGCGCGGCGAATGCACCGCCTCGCCTTTGCGCTGCGAATTGTAGTAGGCGACGTACAGATTCACGACCCTGCCGTCCTTCGCATAATCGGCGAGCATGTAGTCGTCAAGCTTCAATGCATCGAGATAGGTTCGCTCCAGGGGCCTTCGACGGCCGCTCCACGCTCCGATCTCCAGCGGGAAATCGCTGAAGCTCGCACGCTCCGGGATGATTTCCTGCGGCCGAGGCATCAACCAGCTGACCGCCGCGAAACCCGCAAGCAGCACAACGGCGGCAATGAACTGGCGAGGTACCGCGCGCTGCCTGCGCAGCGCACCTTGCGGCGAAGCGGCCGGAAATTCCACGCCGAATAGTTGCCGCCAGCTCCCGCTCTCCTCGCCCAGCAGGTTCAACAAGCCTATTTCGCCGAGCATCAGCGCGGCGCTCACCATGAAAACCATCCAGCCCTGGAATTCATGCAGAAACCCTTCCGCCATTCCAATGCCCCAATGCTCCACCATCACTCCGATGGTTCCGATCCGAAAGCTGTTCATGAAAACGGTAATGGGAATGCTCGACAGAAACAGAACGGCGCGCTTCCACAAGGCACCCTTGTAGAAATAAGCCATCAGGAACCCGAGCGTCATCAACGGAAACAGATAACGCAGCCCGTCGCACGCCTCAGCGACCTGCAGCTTGTAGCCGCCAAGATCGATGACGTTGCCTTCCAAAAACACGCTGATGCCGAACAGGCGCATGAACCACACGCCGATGACCGACGAGAGCAGTTGCAGTTTTGAGGAAAGATTCGAAAATATGAAACTCGGCAGGGGAATCATGAAGAACAAAACGAAGAGCGGGACTGCGATCAAACGAAACGCCCGATTGCCGGTGAAGGCGAGCACGAGTCCGTACAAGGTCAGCAGATACGCGTATTCGATGATGATGTAGATGGTGCCAAGCTGGCCAATCATCAGCAGTGCGCCGCCACAAGCGACCAGCGCGACTCCCAGCCAGCTTCCCTCAAAGCTCACCAGTTCGAGCCGATCCTTCTGCTGCCAGATCAGGAATGCGGCAATCGGGGGCACCAGCAAGCTGTGGCTGTACTCGGGAAAGTTCAGCCACGCATTCCACATGTCGGTGAGTCCGTCCCAGAAAGGAAACAGGCTTACCAATGCAACCGCAACGGCGACAGCAACCAAACGATGAGAGAATCGCCAAACCGTGCGTGGATTGCTCAACGAGTCTAGCGACTCAACGGACATGGGAAATCTCCGGAACAACTCGCTTTCGCGGAATGCCTAGATACCTGCATTGTGTTTCAAACGGGTGACATGAGCCTGCATCGCGCGGGAAGGCCCGCGACTGGGCTTCCTCGTTCATGGCCGGCGGCTTGCGTAGGGCCGGGCTAGCGGTTCGCCGATGAAAAGTCCCTGCCCAGGCATGGCAACGCTCTTCCAGTAGGCCTCGAGCAGCGTGTCGCCACGCAGATAGTGGTCGAAGAACACGCCGGGATCCGGAAATTTCTCGCGATGATTGCACGGCTCCGAGACCGATCCATACGAGCCGGTCGCGCCCTGCGCCAGCCATGCCAGCGCCGACATTTGGTTTCCACCGAAGAGCACGCCGCCGCTGGATGTCAGATGGTCCGCGACTGCTCCAGGACGGAAATGGATGCGCGGCATTTCGGCCACATCGGCGGCGCCCGTGAAATAGCCAATCGCATCCGGGACGTCGCGCAGCATCGGGGTCATCAATTCAAGCGTGCGCACTCGATCGGCAAGCAAGATCGCGGTCGCTGCGTAACCGCCCGCGCGAATGTTGCGTGCGGCGTCATCTGTCCTGACGAGATACACCAAACCAGACGGCGCCGTGGCGTCCGAGGCGATGCCGCGCGTGATCAGATTGTGCGCCAATTGGCGATCACTGGTCGGCAGCAGCATCGACGGCCACCAGCCCACGGTGTCCGCCGGCAACCATCCCTCCGTGTCGAACAAAGGATTGACCGCGGTCGCAGCGCATCCGGGCTCGCAGAAATCGGCGCGATAGCCCGCGGCAAAGGCCGAAGTAACGGACATGCAACCCACGGCGTAAGGCTTCGACCACACCAGGAGCAGCGATTGCACGGCGGTCGGCAGTTGCTCCAGCACCCGGTTACGCGCCGGCATGAATGTCTCGGGCGCGACTACCTCGCTGACAGTGAGGTTTATGCCGACGATATTTTCCGCGGGAATCGCCCGCAGTGAAGCGTACGCTTGCGCCAGCGCGCGGCTGCCAGGCTCGTCCGAATTGTAAATGACGCCGAGCCGATCGGCGCTCAGTCCTTCGGCAACCGCCGGTTGAACGAATGCCAGCGACGCGAGGACCGTGGCGAGCATGTAATACCGCCGCGCCAAAACTCAACCGCGCTTCGACGTCGTGCCCGCCTCGACAATCTTGGCCTTGGGGGTCAGCGGCACCACTGCCGGTTCTCCCGCAAATACGCGCATGGCGCGCCCGTGATTGCGCTCCTGAAGCGCGATGGAAACCATCTGTTCGTCGATCGATTGATGCTGGTCGGCAAATGCATAGACCAAGGCCAGGTCGCACAATTGGTTCATGAGACGCGGCACACCGCTCGCGCGCGAATGAATGTACGCCACGGCATCAGGCTCAAATAGTTCAGGGTCGCCGCCCGCGACCGTCAGTCGATGCCTGACGTAGGCGCGAGCGTCGTTCAGCGTCAAACACTCCAGGTGAAAATCCACCGAAACGCGTTGCGCGAATTGAATGAGCTCCGGCCTCTCGAGTTTGGTGCGCAATTCGGGCTGTCCGACCAATAGTGTCTGCAGCGCTATGTCGCTCTCGGAGTTGACGTTCGAAAGCAACCTGAGTTCCTCCAGCAGTTGAACCGGAAGGTTTTGCGCCTCGTCAATGATGAGCAGCGTTCTCTTGCCCTTGCCGTATTCGCGAATGACGAATTCGGTCAGGGCTTCATATCGGGCGATATCAGAATTATCGGGCGGCGCCACGCCGAGCGCCGAGAGGCCCCAGGGAAGAATCGAGTCAAACCGTTCATGCGTATTGCTGATCAGTCCCACCGTGAAATCCTTGCCCAACATCCTGATCAACTGGCGTACAACCGTTGTCTTGCCCGAGCCGATTTCACCTGTCAGCAGGCAGAAACTGGCCTGCGACTCGATTCCATACTCCAGCATCGTCAGCGCAGCGGCGTGCTGACGCGATGGATATAGGAAGGTGGGATCCGGATTCAGCGCGAACGGTTTGGATTTGAAATTGAAGAAGCGCTCGTACATGCGGGCCGCTAGCCGTACGCAGATGTGACGGTGGACGAGCGGTTCAATACCGTACCGACGATGGGTGTCTTGCTCACCAACTCCATGCAGCGCAGCAGATCTTCGCGCCGCGTCGCACCTTCCGCGACCACCATCAGACCGCATTCGATCAGGGGCAAAAACGCAAGTGCATCATCGGCGCCCATGATCGGAGGCAAGTCGTATAAAATGATGCGCTCGGGATAGCGTTCGCGCAGCTCCGCCACCAGTTCGCGCCCTCGCGGGCCCGACAGGGCCTCCGAAGAATTGTCGAGTCCGGCACTTGCGGGCAAGACAACCAGCCGCTCGAATCCATCCGGGTGATACAAACATTGTTCGACCTGCGCCTTGCCGCAAAGCACGTCGTTCAACCCGACGATGGGAGAAATGCCGAGTGTGGCGGCGATTGCCGGCTGCTTGAGATCGCAATCAACGAGCAGCACGGTGTGGCGATGGTCGTTGGCGAGGCTGATGGCCAGGTTGATCGCAGTGGTGGTCTTGCCGTCGTTGGCGTTAGGGCTCAAGACGGCGACCGAACGCCAGCCTCTGCTGTCCATTCTCTGCAGCACTTGGGTGCGCAGCATGCGGAAAGCCGCCGCTGCGGGATCGCTCTGTGAGGGATTGACGATCCGATTTGATTCGAGCAATTCGGGGCGAGGCGCATAAACCACCGTTTTGGTGTATTCGATGAATCCCGGAGGTTGTTTTGCAACCGGCTTGGCCTCGACGGTGTGAGAGCCGTTCGCTTCCGTCTCGAACAGTCTCGCCCGGTCTTGCCGCGCCAGATCAAGGGCCTTGCGAATCCGGTCCATGCCTTACATCCCAAATCGCTGCAGAAGACTGAGCCAGACGATATCCAATGGGCGCACCAGGAAATGGACCGCCACACCCAGGCCGACAATAAGCAGGACACCGCCTTGCCAGGAGTAGCGGGTCACCCGCCGTTTTCGAGTCGCGTCCCTTTTGGTGACGATCACCGGGATTGCCGCGAGGGGCGGAATACTCAGCAGGCGCCGCACGTCGTTGATACCGCGAATCGACGGGTCGAGGGCATCTTTGAGCACCACGGCCCCGAGGCCGGCTCCCAGGCTCAAAACCAGCCCGGCCGCAAGTATGAGCACCCGGTTCGGGCTGATGGGCTTTTCCGGCGGCAGCGGCGGCTCGATCATCGTGAAGCGCTCGCCTTTTCGCTCGGTCTCAAGATTTTGCGATACTTGTACGTCGCTTTGTTTCGCTCGGATCTGCTGATACTTGACCTGGGCGTTCTCCAGATCCCGCACCATCGCCCGATAATCGCGCTCTACTGCCGGCTCGGCGGCCAGCCGGCGTTCGTAGTCATCGAGTTTCGCCTGCAGTTCTGCGCGCTTCGTCTCCGCGCTCTTGCGTTCCGTCATCAACGCATCCAGTTGTCCCCTGACCTGGATGTACGCCGGGTTATCCGCATGGGATTGTTCCTTCAAGAGATTGGCGGACGCCGGCTGCGCGGTGATTGTCTGTTCAAGTTCGCTGACGACGCGCTGCAGCCGGATCACATCGGGATGATCGGGCGAATACTTCTGCAGTGCCTGACCGAGCTGCGCTTTGGCCTCGTTCAGCTGACGGGCAATATCGCTGGTACCGTCTTCCGCTTCGACTTCCTTTTCCAGGCCGGCAACCTCTCTTTCGGTACTCACTATGTCCGGGTGCCCAGGCGCGTAGCGTGCCTTGTAGCCGGCGAGCTTGGACTTAAGATCCTTGAGCCGATCCGCGGTGCTCAGAACTCGTTGTCCTGTGTCTGTAAACACCACGGAAGTAGGATTGATCTGCGCAAGTTGCGCCTCGAGCATGATGCGTTGCGAGTCGAGCGCCGATAAGCGATTCTCAACATCGCGAAGTTCAAGTTCTGTGCGGTCGGTCACCTGCAAATTAAGCGTTTCCAGTTCCGGCAAACGCTCGCGGTGCTTTTCCTTGAAGGCGGCCAGTTCTTTGTCGAGTTCCACGATGCGCGCTTGTTGGCTGGCAGCCTCCTCGCCAAAGAACGATGCGGTCTGCGCGGCTGATTGAGTGCGGGAAGTCAGGTTTTCGTTCAAGTATAGGGTTGTCAGATCATTCGCCACTTTAAGAGCGAGTTCTGGCGAATGATTTTGGTAGGCCACGCTGAAAGCGATGGTCGCCTGCGTCGGATGGCCGCTGCGTGGGTCGATCACATCGGCACTGATCATCTTCATCGCAATGTCGTCGCGCATGTGCTGCATGAGCACCTCGCGCGGTTTTGTCTGCCTGATATCCGGATACAAATGATAGCGGTCGATCAGCGCAATCAGGTTTTGCGTCGTCATAACTCGTTGGCTGATGACTTGAATGCGCTGATCCGCAAACGAGGAGATCGCCGAGCGCACCAAATCCTGCGGGATTTCCTGCTGCTCGATCAATATTGTGGCTGCCGAACGATAGGTGGGCGGAAGGAGAATCGCGAGCAGAATGGCCGCCAACAGGCATGTGGAGGCGGTCGCGAAAAAAGTCAGGCGTCGCCGCCAATAGCCGCGGAGTTTCTCGCGCATATCTTCCGCAGGCGCAGCGCTCGACGAAGTGGTTGAAATGCTCATTTATAGCTGGATGCGAAGAAACTGGCGGGAGATTTCCAAGCTGACGCCGCTGGACTGCGCGCTTAAGAGGGGCGCTTCGTAGCTCGATTTGACCCACGTGGTATGCAATGAAACCACCCACGTCGGTGTCCAATTCCAGTCAGCCGAAAACTGCGCGGAATAATATCGCGCCGTATAAGTCTCGCCGTCCGGACCCGGATCGGCGGTGATTTGGTACTTGATCTGGGTTCCGAATTTCCAGCGTTCCGAGCGGACATAGGTCAGATCGACGGCCGCGATATCCTGCCGTGATAGAAACTCGAAACCGCTGGGAGCATAGATTCGCGACGCGCTTGCTTTCAAGGTGAACGCCTCCCCCGTGCGCGTCAGACTCGCGCTATAAATCGGTCCGTCTTGCGTGGATTTTGCGGTGCCCAGGTAGGAGGGCCCGTATTCAGTGGTTCCAATGAAATACGGCGCGCCGTAGACATCCGCGCTGTTGTTCGATCGGGAATAGCCGGCGGCGGCAATCAGAGTCCAGATTTCCGTCAGGCGGCGGTTAAAGCCCAGTTGCAAACTATAACTCCTGCTGCCAGTGATACCGTCGAGCGCGGTGTATTTGCCCGACGTTGCCGAGATCTGTAGTTTGTCGAGTTCACTGACTGCGTAACTCGCGGACCCGCCCACACTGAGATAGCGATAGTCGTCAAGGCCCGCGGCTGCGGCGTTCTGGCTGTACTGCTCCCGACTCCAGGCTGCATCCAGCTCGATCAGGCAGCGCTCGGTGATGCCGCGTTGCCAATCGAGCGCTGCGGCGCTGCTATCTGTGCGCACGCCGACCCCGTTGCTGGCGAGGCCATTTTGATAAAGCGATGAGTCGCGTCCCAGGGCAGCCGTCAGAGATAGCGTGTCCAAGTCGCTGGAAAAAATCGCGCTCCCATTGAGATGGAAGGAATTCGAGTTCAGCGACGCATAGCTGCCGCTGTCGCTGTATCGGATGCTCGGCAGCAACGAATAATGCACGGAGTCCAAATCATAGTAGGTCGGCGCGCTCAGCAACACGGCCACGTCGCTCACGGCGTGCTCGCCGGACGGCAACAAATAGGGATTTGAAGCATATTCCGATACCACACCAAGCAGCGGTTCGGTGCTCAGAGGTCCGGCTCTCCCCACGCTGTTCGCCATCATCCCGCCCACAAGAATCAGTAGTCGCGCTCTCACGGCACGACTACCGTATCTCCGCTTTGCAATAAGATATTTTGCTCGAGACGGCGACCGCGAGCGACATCGCCATAGCGGAAACGCACGGATGTTTGCTGGGCACCCTCCCGATGCAGTACACGAATCCCGTCGGTATTGGCAAACGGCGTAGCGCCGCCGGCGAGACTTAGCGCCTGCATCACATCGATCGGACGTATCAGCGCAAAATCGCCGGGATGATTGACCTTGCCAATGACATACACGCGGTTACCGCTGGCCAGCTTCACTTGCACTGTTACCACCGCATCGGGGATGAGCTTTCTTACCCGCGATTCGAGTTCCGCCCGCAGCTCATCAGTGGTACGCCCTGCGGCCTGCAGGTCACCCGCCAGCGCGAACGAAATGCCGCCGTCCGGGCGAATCAAAACCTCGCTCTGCAAGTCGGTCTCTTTCCATACCACTACTTGCAGCACGTCTCCCGGCTGCAGCCGATAGCCGTCGGTAGCCGCAGCATCGTTTGCCGAGCCTGCACTAGCCATGATCATGCACAAAGCCAGTACAAAAGAGAAAAACCTCATGGCTCAAATCGTAGATTTGTGCATCGCATTAAAGCCGCCGGTGGCGATATTAGGAGACGGCGAGTCTAGAGGCCATATGTGAGGATTTCATTGCAGCGGCAGACAATCGGCATACAAGTGTCGTCGCTCCGCAAACCCGGCTGCGCAGCGTCGAGCGTTGCATCGACATCCGCACCAGCGATTGTCTTTAGCGCGCCTGGAGCTTGTCCATGCCGTCGCGGCAACGAAGTTGCCAGGCCAGCAGTCCTAGCCCCGACAGCAACAGACCAATGGAAGTGGGAAGGGGCACTGGGGTCGTCGGCGTCCACTGAATTTCCAGCCCATATGTACCCGCATCGAGCATTCCTTGGGCCGTCCCGAACCATTGAGCAGTTACATCTCCGCCGGCGGCGACAACAAAGGTCGACGTGCCCGTCCCCATCTCGGGCCCCAGCAGCCCGTGCGGTGTGCTCATCACCAAATCCAGGTTCGCAAGCGCCACGGGCCACACCATATCGGACAACGTCACCGTTATCGTCCCGGGTCCATCCACCGAAAAGGTGTCCTGAAAGGATTGTTGCCCGACCATGAATCCAGTGCCGTCGTAAAGAACCTCGCTGGCGTCGGCTGCCGTGACCGCCATTGCCGCGAGTCCGAGAACGCCGACGAATGTCCTCAGGCTGGATGGGCTTTTCACGCTATTTGTCCATATATTTCATCGATTTGAGGTTGCGTTGCCGATCGTAGCGCGACGCCGTGGCTTTCGGTGCCTAAAGGTCTGGCAACGGCCGGTTTGGCTTCCGGTGCGCGATACACGTATTTCTCGTAAAGGTAGTTGCGCAGTGAGCGATCCGGAATCGCCGCTTCGACTGAAGAGCTGCTGCCATCTCTCATCCGCATCAGCAGGTACTGCTCGCGCAGCCCGCTCATGGCCAGCAAAGCAATGTCGTCGCGGTCGACGCGCTGTTCATCATTGGCGTATTCATTGATGATGCTGTCGAGCCGATACGAGTCCAACTCGAAGTAGCGAATCAGCTCATCGCCGGATTCCACCAAGACCGGCACCAGATTGCGCCCGGCGATCGCTTCATCACACAGCGGCGCGATTCGGCTGAGCATGGTTTTGATCGCATAGCGAATAATGTCCGAGTCGCGTACGCCCAAACGCTTCGCCATTCGTTTCACATTCCTCACATCACCTTCCCCGAGCCGAATCGAAATCGCCTGCTTGCGCTGATCGACCACCGAGTTCCCCTTTTTTGTCTACGTTGCGTTCGTCCTACGACGTGGCCGGAATCGTATGGAAAAAGTGTTGCATGCGAACTTCATTTCCATGACGTTTTGACCATATTCTGTCCATGAATGACATGCCGGTCGCGGACCAAGGAGGGTGCCGAGCATCGGCCCTTCAGCGTCAGCCGATGTTCAACAGCTGGGTTTCGAGAAGTTTGCGGAGCGAATAGAGGCACGCTGCCCCTGGCAGGCGTGACAACGGGCTCAAAGCCGGCGACGGGTCGCCGCGTTAGCGCCTCGGTGGGGGAGAATCAACCGTCGCGACGGACGCGACGCCTGCGAGAAACCAGGTCACGCGCGGCACGCAAGGATTCGCGCACCAGCGGATGATTGTAAGCTCGCGTCTTGATTGCAAATTTCAGCCGATTCCATTGCGAAAAATCCGGCTGATTTCTGTAGAAGCGTATCCCCCCATGATCCTTGTAGGGAGGATTGGTCTTTACCGAAAATAAATTCCCAAATTCAAACCCGCCGGGCAGATAGTGAGCGGTCAGGGACTTGCGCGAATAGGATTCATCCTGCGTGGGCAGGGAGCCGTGCACAGTGCGTGAGTTCCAAAAGAGTACGTCACCGGCTTGGAGCGCCGGCGCGGATACTTGCTCACGATTCGCTTCGATGTGCGCATGAATGACGGCAAGCCACTCTTCGTGCGTGCGCCCCGGCGCTCTTGCGCCGAAATCCTGGTTTTGAGAACCCGGTAAAACAAAAAAGCGCCCCGCCCGCTCGTCGATGTCCTCGAGTGCAATCCAGGCGGCGATCAGGTTGCCGTTCGGCACGGTATCCAAGTAATACCAATCTTGGTGGCCGGGTGTCTCCGTATTCAGATCGAACAGCATTGTCTGCATCAATGCGAACGAGCCGAACCCTGTGATGCTGCGCAGGGCCGACATGATGGAATCCGAGCAATAGATGTCCCGGGCAGTATGGCTGAATTGCGAAAATTCCTGATAGTCGTGTATGTCCAGGAATGACTGCCGCACGAAGCCATGTGCGGAAATCTTGTTTGCTTCGTAGGCGTTGCTGTTCTGACGGAAAAAGGGATATTTGGACGCAGCGATGTGTTGTTTATATTGTACGAGAAGATCCCGAATCTGCGATTTCGGTATCACGTTCTGGATCACGACATAACCGCGCTGGGCGTAGTGTTCCGCGTCGACCCGGTCGAGATTGTTCAACCCGCCGTTATCGAACGCCGAAGCGATTGCACTCATCCGAGCCCCCTTCTCAATTCCGATCTCGGCCTCGATCATGGCGCTGGGGTGTTACTTCCCCGTGACATTGCGTAATGGGCAGCGGGCGAGCGAGCGCAATGAGATTCGAACCGAGGGAAACCGGACACAATGTTGCAGGAATGATTTGCCGATGCCAAAACAGACCCGACGAGAAAAACTGAGGATCGGCGAACCGCGCGTAGCGGAATAGCTGCACCAGGCGCTTACGATTGAAGTCTATGACGTGTCCGCCAATCTGCTCGCCGCTTGGCGTCTCGTAAGTGGTGGGTCCGATGTCCGGCGGCGGCAGGTTGCCGCACGCGGCGCAGGATGGCACCCGGCCCATGAGCCATGCGATGCGATACAGTGCGCTGCTGATATTGGGCACGCTGACGAGCACCTTTCCTGACTGACTCAGAAGGCGCCTGACTTCGAGCAGCAGCCTGTGCGGCCAGAGCAAGTGCTCAATGATCTCCGTCATGATGACCAGATCGAATCCTCCGTCCGGCAAATCGATATGGGGTTGCGATACATTTAGATCGAGGACGATATCGGCGTTGCCGGCGAAATCGACCATGCTCCAATGCATCCCGGGCAGCGCGTCGCGGAACGACAAATCGCCTCCGCCGATCTCGAGCACGCTTCTTGCCCCGCTATCTTCGATGAGGCGGCGCGTCACGGAGGCACGGGCGGAGTCAGCCACCTCAGGTCGTTGAATGTCCATTGGGTCTTTGACTGTGGAGGTCAAGTAATTTCGCGGCAGCCTGACAGCCGATCATGACAGTCTGGCTACGGAGCCGGCGTTGCGTCCCTCAGAGCCATTCTCGACGCGTTGGCAATCCCCTTGGCGGCAGCCTCAAACGTATAGCCCCGGACCTGCAGTCGCGCTCGCGCCGCAAATCGTTGATGAAGCCCTGAGTCGGAAAGCAATGCCACAGCCGCATCGATCCACATCGGCACTTCCAGCGGCCGGACATAGCCGTTCGTGCCGTCGCAGATCAACTCTCCAGCCACTCCGGCGTGCGGCGACACGATGACCGGCACGCCCGCCATGCAGGCTTCGTTGGCTACGACCCCCCAGGGATCCCATGAAGTGGGGAAGAGGAAAATCCGCGCACTGGAAAACCAAGAGGGTAAATCCGCCTGCAGCACATCGCCGGCGAGACGCACCTCCACTTCGGCGGCAATCTTCTTCGCCTGCATCTTGAGTTCGTCTTCCAGCGGCCCACGCCCCAGTATGCCCAGACTAACCCGTCTGCCGAGACGATTTGCCACGCCCCGCGCCACCTTCAATGCGAATAGTGGATTCTTGATATCTATCAAGCGGCCGGAAAACAGCATATCGAGATCCGGGGAACATGGCGTTGCCTTGTCCCAATTGACCGATGTGTTGGCACATAAGGGTGAAAATTGAATTTTCTCCTCGGCAACACCGTACTTCTTCAGCAGCGCTCGACCCCCTTGACTTGCCACGACGAATGTCGCACTCCTGCTCAAGACAATCCGTCGGAGCAGCGAATGACCAAACGACTGAGACGCCTCCGAGGCCAGAGTACCATCGGTCATCACCACATGGCGGCGCCCGAACAATCGTGCATACGCAAATGCATAGAGAAATGTCGGACTGAACCCGGTGGTGACGACCACTTGCGGATCGTATGCGCGCAGGGCCGACAATACATCCAGGTTGTTGTGAATAAAACTGCGTCTGCCCGTAAAGAATTTTTCACGAAGGAAAGAATGTGAATGCGAGAATTCCGGCAAATCCCAGGCACGATTCGGCTCCCTTCTTGCCGCGTAAATCACATGGAGATCTATGCCCGCCTGTTTCGCGAGAATATTAAAGACCGGCACGCGGTATGGCGCTGGAATATTGGTGACGACGGCAAGTCGAATCGCCGAGGCAGCCTGCGCCGCAGCAGTCGCGACACCCTCTGGACCGGATCGGGTCATTTGCTACAGCTCACATTTGTGTAGATCAGTCGCATTTGCCGTGCCGGACTACGGCAGCCGTCTGAAAGTGTATATGCCGCAGCCATGAATGAGCCCTTTGCATCGATCCTCAATTGCGGCATTACCAACGTCCTCGTGCAGACAGCCGCTGTCGTCCACGTAGTCGAAGCGCTCCAATCGCAACAACTCGCTGCCGGGCCACGTGAGTACTTCCAGGCATCCGAACACGCGATGCGCGTTGAACTCGACCGCAGGTCGACCGATCGGGAAGGACAAATAAAACGTTGCGGCAGGCCGTAATAGCTCAATCAGCGATCTGAAACCCCTTAAATGCCCCTTTGGATCGATCGGATCGCCGTACCGCCCCAGGCCGAAATGTTCCAGTGCATGCAGACAGGATAGTGAATCAGTACTGGCCGCCAGTTCCGCGGTACTCTGCATCAGATCCGCTTGCACGAACCGCACATTTCTTATTTTCGATTCCATTGGCCGGATATCGACTACATCGAGTTCCCGAAAGACCGCCACGTGGGCCACAAACCCATCGAATCGACTGCCCACGTCGATGTGGCGTTGCGGCTGAGCTTCGTAAATCCGACGAGCGACAAGCATGTCTTGGTGGAAATAGGCACTAGATATATCGCCCGCCTGATCCGACCAATCGCCGAGGACCGGAAAAACAGCGGAGACGACTCCTCCTTGACGTTTCCATTTCCGCAGGTCGCGCAGAAAGTGCGGGAAGCGCCGGGCTAGCCGCAAGCGCCGCGGATCAAATCCAATTTCACACACCATTCGAAATAAACTCACGGCATACATAATTGGTCCCAATGAATCAGGCAGATTTGTGTCGAAGCGAGACGGTGGTGCTCAATCGATGCCAAAACAGCCCGGCCGATATGAATTCGACGATGACGAGCGCAATGACCAGCGATTCGATCGCATTCAACCTCAGTCCAATGGTCAAGAGAACCACTGCGGCGACACAACTGAGCGCTTGGCGATAGAACACCTGGCGAAATTCCAGCGCGCTGCGCAAGACGCTGGAGGCGACCGTGGTAATTCCGGTCAACATGAAATAGGCGACCCACCAAATGGTCAATGACCACAGGTTTCGAAACTTGCCTGCGAAAAGCGAATGCTCCAAAAGAGGGAGCGCAGCATATATTAACAAGGCGTAGACCAGGGAGCTTGCGATGACGAACAGAGCCGACCGAAGTACCAGCCGGCGAATATCCAGATTCGTGCCCGTAGCGATCAAGCGGGACGCGCTGGGCCTCAGTACATTGGCGTAGGATGTCCACAACAGAGACAGGGGCATGGCCAGCAATCTCGCCGCGGATATCTCCGCGGCCGCGTCGAGGCCGCCTTGCAGGGCCGCGAAATAGACATAGCTTTGCGCATAAGTCCAGCTGACCACCGAACTCAAGACTTCCCATCGGCCAATATTCCATGAAAAAAATACGTCCTGCCGGACGGCCGATGGGGAAACTGGGAAAGCGCGAATTGCCGAGACCAGCGGAGGGGCGGCCGAAGCCACCCCGCCCAATGCCATGCACCACAGAACTGAGGTGGTGCTCACCCTGGAATCCACGAGCAGATAACTTGCCGCGAGCACCGTTATCGAAACGTAAATGACATCGAGTTTCAACGCATTGCCATATCGAAGAACCGCAAATCTCATTTGCCGGACAAATTCTCGCCACCATAGACCGAGCAGCGCAATTCCGAATGCAAAGGACATATTGAGTGTGACCGTCGGCCAAAATGCCCTGGCGACGACAGCACAGGCTGCAATGACCAACAAGCTGGACCCGATTGTCATTCCGAGTTCGGCGTGGGCCATTGCGGTGCGATAGCTCAGCTGCCGCGGTGATTCCATCTTGGACGCCAGGGACAGGTAGGCGGAGCAAAATATTCCGTAATGAAATGGACTGAAAAACGACTGCAAGTTCATGAGCTGGGAATACAGACCGAACTCGGGCTTGGTCGCGAAGTGAATCAAAATAGCCGCCAATCCGAAATTAAGTGCGCTCAAGAGCGCCTGATCGATTGTCGAGGTTATCGTCGCACGGATCATCGAGACCGACCGTCGGGCAACACGGGTAGATAAATGATCTTCTCATGATTGGCTTTGATCAGCGGCGGGAGCCATCGCGCCACACGGAATCCGAACCAATACTGCGGTCCAATCAAGAGAGTCGGATGGTCCATCATCAAAGCCGCCGCCAGCGAAAACGTGCTGTTGGATAGAATCCCGCCGCCGCACTCGGTCATGATGGCGAAATCCATCGCCGCGTCGAATGAACTTGTCGACTTCGCGGCGATATCGGCGAAATTGTCTTCGATCCACTGCGGGTCGTCCGTGACAAACAGAAAATGCGTGGCACCCGCGCGGCGCTCATATTCGAGGATTGCCCGGCGATAGAATTCCGCGGGCAGCGCGAAGTCTTTTAGACCGTAGTCAGAGTGCGAGAGGTAATCGCCGCGGCGCACATGAATAAACGCCGGGCGATGAGCCGGCTCGCCCAAGGAATCCAGGAACTGCCTGGCCGAGCGGCGCAGCGTGGCGTTGATGTGCAGCAACCTCGCAGGGCAGAAGGTCGGCCAAAGAGCCGGATTCTGGTAGTGACCCCCGTCCACAAAAGTGACCGCCTGAATTAATCCCTTGCGCGTCGACATTTCACCGCCGGCTCCGCTATTGGGCGGGGTTCCGTAGCGGGTCTCTGTTGCGTAATTTATCAGCCGCAGCAAGCGGGCGAATGGCCGCAGCAATAATGGGATCGCCAAGTACTTGACCAGTCGTTTGATGGTCAAGCTGCGGGTGAGAATCACAAGCCGGGCACCCCCCAACTCCATCGTGTCGGGTAGATCCTCCAGTCCTATCGATACAAGATGCTCTTTCGGTCCAGCCATCCCACTCAGGGCTTGGTATTGAAATATCTGGTTGCCGAGACGGCCTTCGCCATAGAACAAGATCATCGGCTGGATCAACGCATCAGGTTGGGAAAGGGCGGCGCTTGTACGGACGGTGCCGCCCCTTCCTGCGGTTGCGGCGCACCAGCCAGCTCATTTTCTCTGATTGCGACCGCAATCAAAGCGAATACGTAGATCCCGAACTGGGTCACGTAATCGATGCCGTTATCGGTCGAGAAATAAGCGATATAGGAGACGAGACTCCCAAAGGCAGCCAGAGCGCTAATCCTTAGGGTAAGGCTGGGGCTGTTGGATGGGCGCGTAAGACTCGCGAGCCTCAAAAAATAAGAAGTTACGGCAATTGCGAATAGAGCCGTACCCACTATCCCTACTTCGCACAAGAGCCTCACGTATTCCGAGTGAACTACCCCGGAGCCTGACAAGGAGTAAAGATAGTCTTGGGTCGAGCCGATACCGGAGCCGACAATTGGATGGGGGTCGAAAAATTTTCGCAGCATGATGTTCCAAAGGTCAAAGCGCCCGGAACCGTTGATGCTCTGCAGCGCTTTAGTCGGATCTGCGATGAGTTGCTGCGGATTGGCTTCACCAAAAAACATCCGTCTGCGAAACGCCTCGCTGAACAGCATGAGCGCCGGTAGCCCCACCAGCCCGGCCGCCGGCAGCACCAGGCGCCATAGGCCTCGCGTCCCCAAAAAAAGAATTGCCGAAAATCCCAGATACAAGGCGGCCGCGCTGGTTCTTTGCAGCGCCGCGATAATCGCGGCTGCCGCCATCATGACCAATCCGAGCGATTGAAGGCTGGGCTTGCTCACGCACATGGCCAGCGCCACCATCGCGACGGGTAGCATGTGCGCCGAAAACACCGGGGGCCCCATGCCGGGGGGACCCAACCCCGAAAGGCCGCTTTGGCTTACATTGGGATCGGAGTTGATACCTGCCGCTCGCGCCATCAACGCCAGCGCGAGCAGAATTACTCCGCTCGCGAGGATGGCGTTGCGCATTTTCTGCAGCTCTGTCTCGGATTTGGCGACCGTGAGTATCACGGCCATGAAAAGGAATGGAGCCACCAATTTGGCGATCATTCGCAGCCCGTATGCGGCGCTCGAAGCATACGTCAGCGAGAGCAGGCAAAAACCCAGGAAAACCATGTGCCATTTCGCATATCTGGTTTCCCGCAGTGCCCGGTCGAATTGCGCGGCGATGGCGATCACGCATGCCAGACAAAATCCGAACAACTGCATGGCAACGACATTGAGCGGTCCGAACGGTGTATCGAACACGAACTGGGTATCGAAGTTCCAGGTGTAAGGCATCGTTTGAACCCAGAGGGAAAGATAGACAAATCTTGCCGGCGATACCGCCGCGAGGAGGCACTGGAGCAAAACAAATATCGCCGTGGCTATCAGCATCTCAGGCCACCCCGCACTCGACGGTGAATACTCCGCTCAAGTTCATTGCTGTTGAGGTCGTGTTCTGCGCAACCACCGTCACTATCCCGGCGGCGCTTACGTAGGCACTCAGATGGGCTGCACGCGCATCGAAGTTGACGGCCACCCGCGCCCAATATTCGCCGTTCACGACGCCAGGAAGCGGCAGTTCCGCTGTCGCCGAGCCGTGGGCCGGGGCCGCGATGGTCAACCGCCGCGACGTGCGCAGTGTACGTTCGCCGAAATTCACCCCGGCACGCCAGCCCGCGACTCCGGAGAACCTGGCCTTACCGGCATCGGTCAAATTGGGCACAATGCCAAAGAAATTGACCGGCTGCGCGGGATGCGCATAGACATAGGCAGCCATACTTGCCGAGCCGCCCCACGCCGTGCCGAAAGAATTGAAATTTCTGGTGGTCGACCTGATGGCGCATCCCGTACCGGAGTTGGCGCAGTCCATGATTCCCCCAAAGGTATTGAGGTAGGACGTGGTGTCGCTCCGTTCCAAATTGCAATCGAGGACAAAGCGGCCGGCCCGCTCCGTATATGGCGCGAAGAGATCGATCTGACCTCCCTGCCAATCCAGCAGGATCTGGTAATTCTCCAAACACGGTACGATGAAGCGGTGCGTGCCGCAGCCTCGTGCCGCGAGAATTGCGCGCCCCGGTTGTCCGGAATCGTTGCGAACGATCAGATTCTCCCAGATGATGTTGGCGCAACGACCGTGACCCCCCGCGTCGGCGTCGCCCAGAAGCACGACGGCCGCGAGTTTAATCTGATCCTGCGCCTCGTGGATGCGGATGTTTCTGAACCTGACCGAATAACTGTTGTCGATTGACAGGACGAAATCCGGCGCCGGCCCCTTCGGCCAAATCATGAAATTTTCGAGCGAACAATGAAAGCTCGTGGACTTGCCACCGATGACGAACGCCGGACAGCCATTGGGTTCGATCGCGCAACAAAATCCCAATCCCGGCGACGAACCTACCAGCATGGTGTTGGGGGGAACACTCAAGGGCCGAGAAATGGGATATGCGCCGGGGGGCAGACGAACCGGTCGTTGCGATTCCGCGCCGGCATTGATGGCGCTCTGTAGAGCAAGCGAATCGTCGGTCCTGCCGTCTCCGCGAGCTTTAAAATCCTCTTTGGCATCGAGCCAGCCGGTGATGAGTCCCGCCGGAGCGGCCGCCCCGGCGTCATCTACACCTGCCGCGAGCGCGGCGCTGCCAGCCAGGCCGGCGAGCATGACTCGCCGGTTGATATCGCGTGGTAAGTCTGTCATTTTCTGTTGTCGATACTGCAACGTCCGGCGTGGCTGGTTACTCACTTCGCGACCGGCGCCGTGACCGCGCGGCGCCATGTCGATCTCAACCAGTCGCGGGTCCCATTCGTGTGCCGCTCAGAGATCAATGAGAATGCGTAAGAAAACGCATAGAGAAACACCGTAACCGCGATCATATATGCCAGGCTCCGATAACCCGGCTGACGTAGAAAATCGACATCGAACTCTTGATTGGCCAGGGCCACGACGAAAACCAGCATCGGAAAATGCACAAGATACGTGCTATAGGAAAAATCGGCGAGCGCCCGATGCACCCGGGCGTATCGCCATTTCATCTGTGTGCGCACCATGCTGCGGATGAAAACCGAGAATCCTGCAGCCACCAAACAATCGCGCCCGAACGATATGAATATAGTCTCTGGATGGTCGACATTATCGGCGTTGTGACTGAGACGCGACCATGTCAGTGCGGCGAGAAAGATCGACGCGCCTATGAGAGGATGAATCCGCGTGCTTCGGCCGATTGAGATGAAATAGATTACCACTCCCATCAGCCACAAGACACCCATCAACAACCAATTGACCGGCAACAGCCAGCCAAGCAATGCGATCCCGGTGATGCATATGATGCCGCGTTTCATGGTCGGCTCGACGATGATCAGCGCGGCGAGAAAGAAAACGCAGTAATACCACCATTCGTACGCGAGGCTCCATAAGGGGCCGTTGCTGCCCGATACCGGCACCGCAATCGTCTGCAGCATCGCCAGATTGCCGAGCAATGTCGAAAGGTCCAATTGTTCTGTTATCGGCGCAAACAGAGATATCGTGTGATAGCGCGCCGGCTGCGAATACAGCTGTGCGCCATCGAGCCATTTCGCGCCCGCCATGTCGAGAAATGCGCACACCAGCAACGCCGGAGCCAACACCGTGTATATCCGGGCCACGCGAGCCGTGGCATAGTCGAGAGGTTTCGAACCCTCGCGTTTCCATTTCTCCAGCGTCGAGCCGCCGACGAGAAAGCCGCTAATGACGAAGAAAATCACCACGGCTTCGTGACCCAAGCCCGAACAGAAGTAGATGCCCTTGAAAAGCAGCGAGGGTTGTTCCGCCTTGGAGTAATCCACCAGTATCAGGTGCCGCACGTGCGAGATGACCACGAACAACGCTGCGATCCATCGGGATGCGTCGAGAAACGAGTAAAACTCATGGCTGAAGACCGGTGCGGCTCTTGTGTCCACGAACACCCCAACCGCCGCCTGTTTCCCCATGTGAGCTGCAGAAATTCCGGCCATGTGAAGAACTTTAGTACGCTCTGCGCGCGTAAACGTCGCCGAAAAGATTCGGGCCGAGATCCGACCGGATGCAGCGCCGAATCTGCTGCGGACCAACCCATCTGTCGGCGATCATGCTCATCGACTCAGAGATGGAGTAGTTGTAGTCATAACGACCGAGTCGATCCAAATAATCGAGCGACTCCATGATGGCCTCAACATTTTCAGAAGCCACTTCAAGAGATAGGGCGGATATGCCTCGAGACAGACCCTTGATGACCTCCAGTTCGAATCCCTCAACGTCTATCTTGCAAAACTTCGGCTCTCCAAACTCTGCGATCAACGAGTCCATGGTCCTTACCGGTACGGTTGCCGTGGCGTTCCACTCCGTTTCACCGAAGCGCCCGCTCGCGCGCATTTTCGAAATCCATTCCGTAGAAAGCGTGGAGAGCACCAGCGCATCGCTGACGAACATTTCGGCCTCCCCCGCTTTGGCTCCCATGGCCTCCGGCACCAGGGTAAACCGATCGTTGCCCCCGAACAGACGCTTTAGCGCGTCTTGGCAGGGCGATTGAGGTTCCACGGCAATCACTCTCGCACCGAGATCGAGAAATACTTCCGTTCGATTCCCGACGTTGGCGCCGATGTCAAACACGAGGTCGCCCGCATTGAACAGCTGGCCGTAAAAGCGTTGGGAAAGATGCCGATGCCGGATATTCTGTGGTTTCAGGCGATCGATGCGGGCCTTGATCGCGCGGAGTTCTCCATAAAAACCGGCCTTTCGAGTCAATTCACTCAATTTTCGATACATCATCACTTCTCCGCTGTCCCCTGATTCGCGCAGCGTGTCAACGACCTTTTTGTGCGCGTTTTAATAACCCTGGCGCTCACGAATATTCCAGCAGCGCCACCTGCTCAACTTCTTTCCCGGTGATTCGCCTGCTCTTCATGATCCAAATCAGCTGCGCGTAGCCCAGCAATTCGCGCCAACGTCTTGCCCACACACGCAAGCTGCGCAGCGATAAATTTCGCCTCAGCGGAATCAGCTCATATTCCTCGAAATCCAGCATGAGCAAGAAAAATTGCAGCAATCCCATGGACTGCCTGGTCGCAATCCATTTGACGCGCTTGCTGATGCCCGCTTGGCCGAACATGTTCATGCGCAGCGCCTGTTTGAGTACGATCGCCGGCAACTCGATCCGCATATCCGAGTTCTGGTACTCCTCGGGAGTTGCAGGCGTCGCCTTGCCGTTACAGACATCCACCTTCCACAGATCTTCGCGCTGCTCGGTGCGCGACTTGAAGTAGATCGGCCGACCGGAAAAGCGCCGCCGCCAAAGCCATGGCATGTGAGAGCGCAGGCGGCTGAAGAACTTACCTAGATCATTTGCGGATACTGTTACCTTGCTCTCGGCCGCGTAGAACTCGGCGAGTTTTTCCGCATTGGCGTTGCCGTAAACCTCGATTTGCTGCTCGCGATCCACGAACCACTCTCCTTCTGCCGCAAGCTCGAATCCGCTTCGATCGTTCCAGATCGAGCCCAGCAGCATTGTCATCAGTTCGGTGGCGAGACCGTGCTCGCGCCGGTAGCGCCGAAAGTAGTCCTCGACGTCCTTGGGCGTTTGCTGCCAGCGATTGAATCTGCGTGCTTCCCGATGAAGATGGCAGTGATTGCTCGCAAATGGCACCGCAAATCGAGGTTGGATCGCGCTCATGAAGTTCGAGAACGACCGCAGGTAGTCCTCCTTGTTGTCGACATTCTCCGCGTCGCCGCCGCCCAGGTATTCTTGACAAACGCGCGAATTGGCACTGCTATGGCTGCGCAGCACAAAGTCGACCACTGGAAATTGCTTTTTGACATGCCGCAGCGGCAAGCCGCAGATTTTGCAGTCGTTGGCGTCGAGCAGTACCGTATTGCCGGCTTTGACGGCGAGCATCGAATCGGTCAGGGGAAAGAACAAGAACGGCGTGATCGCAAACTCCGCCGCCAACTTGAGCGTCTTGCCGTGCGGAATTTCTTGGATCCTCTTGAAACCCATGGCGCGCAGGTCATCCCGCATTCTCGTATAGCGGTCCTCAGGGATGAGTACCTGCACATCCTTGCCGAGCGCGCGCAGCGAAGGGCCGTGAAAGTGATCCCAATGGATGTGGCTCAAGTACACGAAGTCGGCGCGCAGCGCTTGGATGCGCTCGCGCTGCACCGGCGGATAGTTCCACCACGAGTGCCAATAGGCACTGCCGACCAGCCAGGGGTCTACCACTAAAGTCGTGCCCCCGTGTTCGATCCGTAGGCCCGCATGTGAAAGGATCTCGAATTCCATTAAATGTCCGTCGCCCCGCAGCCGTCAGACGTTTACGCGCTTCTGTTGGCGACCGGCCTCCAAGAGCAGGTCCGAATAAATTCTCATCAGTTGGTCGAAATTCTGTTGCTCGGTCAGGTGTGCGTCGAAATAGGCTCGCGCGTTGACGCGCATGCGCCGCAGACGCAACTCATCCGACAGAATGCGGCGCACGCCCTCGGCCAACGCGTCAGGGTCGCCGGCGGTGAACTTCATGCCTCTCGCGCCCTCCTCCACCAGTTCCTCCAGGCTGCCGATACGCGATGCCAGCACGGGCGTGCCGCAAGCAAACGACTCGGCGATAACCATCGGAAATCCTTCGTACCATTCTGATGGCACGACAAGCAGCTTCGCGGCGGCCAGTAATTGCAGAACATCAGAGCGCGGCCGCATGCCCAGGAACTCGACATTGAGACCCTCGCGCACAGCGATCGCCTCAAGCTGCGGCCGAAGGGCGCCATCACCCGCAATCTTCAACTTGACGGACGGTAAGTGCCGCCATGCCTCGAGCAGAGTCTCGGTTCCCTTGCCCTCGAGTAGGCGGCCCACGAAGAGAACATAATTGCCGGCGCCGGCGCCTGCCGCTGGGGGATCGGGTAGAAAATTCGGTTTGACGACAAGCTTTTGGTCGGCGATCCCGCCCTTCAGCATTTTGCTTCGCGCAAAGTTAGTGAGGGCGATGTAGCGATCGATGTGGTGAGAATAGGTGCCGATCAGACGGTGTAGTGTGAGCATGGATGCCAGTGTTGCCGTGGCCGCCAATGATCCTCGATAACACCGGTATCTCACCGATTGCAGCAGACTGGCGTCCAGGCATTTCTCGCAGGGCTTTCCATCCCGCAGAAACAGCGCTCCGGGACAGAAAAGACGGAAATTATGCAGCGTCTGCACTACTGGAACGCCTTCGGCTTTGCAGGCGCCGTAGATGCTCGGCGACATCATCGCGAAGGTATTGTGTACATGCACGACGTCCGGGCGGGTGCGGCGAATCAGCGCGCGCAATTCCGAACGCGCACGCTGCGACCAAATGGTGTTTGCCGCCGTGGCCGTTCGCGCGATAACCGACGATTCGTCGATATCGTCGTTGCATCGGTTGAATGTAAGAACCGCCACGCCGCGCTTTTCCAGCATGCGCTGCTCGTTACGCACGGCCGCGTCTTCGCCGCTGGGCGCAGACGTGCGGTATTGGTTATGCACGAGCAAAACCTTCATTGCCCGGGAGTCGCTTTGCGCATGGATTTGCGCGCTATGCGCGTCTGCCTGTCATTTTTCCGCAGATATAATGGCGCACGTGACGATCATTTTAGTGTTTACGGACACCCGGTATACAAGACGGGCATTGCAGAATCATTGCAGAGGAAGACCTCAGTGGATCATGCCAGGCTGTTGGGCGTACGCATCGGGCCGCGTTCCTTGCCGGAACTCGTGGCGGCGTCCCTGCGCGCAATCGAGGGCCGCGGCGACCCTTTTGTGTTCACCTGTGCAAATCCCCACTCCCTCGTGATAGCGCGCAAGGATGCGGAGTTTCGTGCAGCGCTTGAGCGAGCCAGCGCCGTGGTTGCCGATGGGGTTGGCTGTCAATGGGGTGCGGCGCTATCCGGTGTCCCCGTGGGGCCGCGCATCACCGGGTCGGACTTCTTCAGGTCAATGATGGGCGCATTGAACGACGACTCCCGCAGGGCGTTTTTCTTCGGCTCAAGCGTGGCCGTGCTGGAAGAGTTGTCGTCGCGCGTTAGCCGGGATTATCCCCGGGTCGCGATCAAGACGTTGTCGCCCCCCTTCGGCGCCTGGTCAACCCTAGAAAACTGTCGAATGTTGGATGAAATCCACAGCTTCCGGCCCGATGTTCTCTGGGTGGGCATGACCGCGCCGAAGCAGGAAAAATGGGTGGCGTCGAACTCGGCAGCGCTACGAGTTCCGGTCATTGGATCGATTGGCGCGGTCTTCGATTACTATGCAGGGATGACCCATCGCGCACCACAGTGGGTTTGTGATCTGGGACTGGAGTGGTTATACCGCCTGCCGCGAGAACCCAAGCGACTGTGGCGCAGGACCTTTGTCTCCGCGCCGCTCTTTTTGTGGTTCGTGTTGCGCGAACGTTTAGCACGATCACTGACCGTTCGCAGCCTATAGTCCGGCGGGCGCAAGGGGATCAAGCGGCCGACAGCACTCCTGACCTGGCTGATTCTTCGACCAACACTGGCTCCTTTTGTCCATCCAGTTCCGCCAATTCGTCTCCCAATGCGTCGCGCAAAGATTCCAAGTGGGCGAGGCGCACACGGGCGAGATTCCACGCGGCTTCCACCGTTTCGATCTCTTCGATGAGTGCCTCGCATTCGGCGCGAGCGACAGAAGCCGCTTTGAAGGCGGCAAACCAGCGGCGCTCCAGCATCTCGGCGGCCGCCTCGCCGTCCACGTACCGACTATTCACGAGTCGCGCCCGAGGAAGCTGTCCTCAAGGTGCTCGATCTTCGCCATAATCCGCGCCTTCAGCGCTTCAGTGCGATCCAGGCGTTCGCGCGCCAATTCGATGACCGAGGACTTCACATTGCGGCTTGCGGTGAGAGCCTGAAAATCAGCCCGCGCAATGATGCTGGCCTCGAAGGCCTGGCGCCATTCCGATTCCAGATGGCTCATCTGGCTGTCGAGGTCGAAGTCGAGACTGCTCATGGGATTTCTCTCCTGGCCCAAATTGTCTCGATGCTGCCTCGCCAACATGACGATTAGCGGACAATGATGCGGCAGTTCGTTTAAATAGACGCCCGCGAGGCGGGCTTCAAACTCGTCGGGAGACCACAAGACCGATTGCGCGGTCCTTAGCGTACCCAGGAGAGCTGCGGCTGCGCGCGCGGACCAGCCATGAAGTCGTCGGGATAACCATGGCGGAGGCGCGCCCAGCCCGGCGGCTGGCAAGGTACTCGCCCGGCAATCCCGAACGCGAGCCGTTGGCGAGGGTCTTATGCAACCTGCGCCAGGGTGTGCTCCAGAATTCGCTGGTATCGTGCATGAGAGTTCCGCCTAGGCAGCCTGTTCGATCGGCAGTTCAACCGGCGGGGTGATGCGGCGCGCTTCCTCGCACATCTTGGGCCAGTCGATCAGACTCAGCCGTCCGTTCATATCTTCGACCAGCGACGTGCAGCCTTCGACCCAATCGCCGTCATTGCAATAAAGGATCCCGTCGATCTCGCGCATCTCGGCGCGATGAATGTGGCCGCAGACCACGGTGTCGACGCCGCGTTTGCGTGCCGCCTGAGCCACGGCATCCTCGAAGCTGCCGATGTATTGCACGGCGGTCTTGGCTTTGTGCTTCAGGTACAGCGACAAGGACCAGTGCGGCAGGTCAAACTTGCGCCGTATCCAGTTGATGTAAGGATTCGCGGCCAACAAGACGTCGTAGATGTTGCTGCCCAATTTGGCCAGCCAGGGACTGCACTTCACCACACTGTCAAATTCATCGCCGTGCAGCACCAACATGCGCCGGCCGTTGGCCCCCTCGTGAATGTATTCGCGGTGTATTTCGAGGTTGCCGAATACCGCGCCGTCGAATTCGCGGAATACTTCGTCGTGGTTGCCCGGGACAAAGATGACTTTGGTGCCGCGCTTGGCCTTGCCCAGTATCGTGCGCAACACATTATTGTGCGACTGCGGCCAGTACATGCTCTTTTGCATGCTCCAGACATCGATAATGTCGCCCACCAGGAACAAGGTATCCATTTCCACCTGATGCAGGAAATCGAGCAGCAGATCGGCGCTGCAGCCTTTGAACCCCAGATGGATGTCTGAGATGAAGACCGTTCGCAATCGCAGCGGCGAGGGGGCTTTACGCTCCACCATGTCCTCTCTCCTGAAGCCTTCCGTCGCGGTCTAAGATCGCGTTTTGTTATGACGGATGGATGACTTCGGGAAGAAGATTTGCTTACAAGTAAAGAACTTAGCCGTGGAACATAACGTGGAACAGCAGAAACGTGATCCAGCGCTCATTCCATGTTGGATGCTGAGGGCGGCGCGAACCGATAGCCGAAACCGCGCACCGTTTGGATATAAGCCTCGTATCCTCCCTCGCTCAAGATCCTTCGCAATCGTTGCACGTTGACATCGACCGTTCGCTCGTCGACTTCGCTATCGCCGCCCCAGACGCGGCTCAGCAATTGGGTGCGATTGAAGGTTCTGCCGGTATGCGTCATCAGGAACTCGAGCAACCGATACTCGACACCGCGCAGATTCATCAGCTTACCCTGCGCCGTCACCCGGTTGGTTGCGGCATCGAGCACCAGGTCATCGCACTCGAGAGCCGGCTGGTTGCTCGGGCGCAAGTAGACGCGCAGCAGTACGCAGACTCGGGCGACCACTTCCTTCATTGAAAAAGGCTTGGTGATGTAGTCATCCGCGCCCAGGTTCAAACCGGTCACCACATGCTCCTCACCCGACAAAGCCGACAAAATCACCAGTTTGATGGATTGCGGCGATTTCACCCGGCGCAGCCCTTGTATCACCTCGACCGCGGCAAATCCGGAAACGTCCCAGTCGATGATGAGCAGGTGCGGGGGCCGCTCGGCGACGGCAGTCAGCGCGGCGGAGCCGTCGGTAATGACGCGCACACCGAATCCCGCCTCGCCGAGTTTTTGGCGCAGCGGTTCGATTACAGCAACATCCCGATCGACGATCAGTATTTGTTTATGGACTTCGGTGGCGAGCATGACGCGTCGCCATTAGAGGTACTGAGCTTTACAATACGTTGACGCTTTTGTGACCCTTCCAAAGATTTGTGCTTAATCGTGCCTTGGCGCCAGTCGGCTTGCCGCACGTACCGAGACATAATCATAGCCGCGCAGCGCCTCGGGCCGGCGCGCCGTAGCGGCAGCGCTGGACTTGCCGCCGGCGTCGTTGTCCGCGGCATTCCACGCGGCCAGCAGCAGCCCGAGCGCCAGCCAGTTGAGCGAGGCTTCGCGGCGGAAGGCCCAAAAGGTGTTCGACATCTGAATCTCCTCGTAGCCGTCGGTTCGAGGCCAGTGTCTGCGGCGAAGCGATATTTTCGGGGTTGGGAATGAGGCAATCTGCGTGCCGATTGTGGCGAATGATGGCAACGGATGTGGCCAAGCCGCATTCAGCTATCATTCATTCATGAAGAAGCAGATCGCCATCGTCGAGGATGAGCCGGCCCTGCGCGAGAATTACGCGGCGGCCCTGGCGCGCCATGGATACTTCATCAAGACCTACGGCAATCGGCGCCTCGCCATGCAGGCCTTCAATGCACGCCTCCCCGATCTTGCCATCATCGACATCTCCTTGGAGGATGAGGCCGAGGGCGGATTTGATCTGTGCCGCGATCTGCGCGCGCTGTCCGCGGAGCTGCCCATCATTTTTCTCACCGCCCGGGACAGTGAACTCGATGCCGTGTCGGGACTGCGGCTGGGCGCCGATGATTTTTTGACCAAGGACGTGAGCCTGCCGCACCTGGCGGCGCGCGTCGCCGCCCTATTCAGACGCATCGATGCACTGCGCAGGCCCGACAATGCGGCCGAGATCCTGCGCCGCGGCGCCCTGTCCGTTGACGGCGAGAAGATGCAAACCACCTGGAACAACATCCCCGTTACCCTATCCTTGACCGAGTTCTGGATCGTGCATGCATTGGCGCGCAATCCAGGGCATGTCAAGAACCGGCAGCAACTGATGGATGCGGCAAACGTCGTCTTGGACGACAACACCATCACCTCCCACATCAAGCGGGTGCGCCGTAAGTTCCAGCAAGTCGATGCCAGCTTTGATGCCATTCAGACCGTGTACGGAATGGGCTATCGCTGGGTCGAGTGAGCATTCGCCTTCAATTGCTGGCGGTCGCGCTCACCACCCTCGTGCTGCCGTGGGCCGGCTGCCAATACGCGCGCGAACTCGAGACGGCGCTGCGCGGGTCGCAGGAAGAATCCTTGCTGGCCAGCGCCGGTACGATTGCCAACGCGCTCTCTGCCCAGCCGCAGCGCGTATTCCGCGATCCCGGCGACCTCGCGGCCTTTTCGGCGGCCGCTGGCGATCTGTACGTCTACCCTCTTCCCACCCAGCCGCTGCTCGATGGGTACCGTCAGGATTGGAACATCTCCGCCAGTCCCGCTCCCATGCCGACCAGCACGGGCTATCACGCCCGCCTGCAGGCGGGATCCACCGAGCGCTACCTGTATCTGTACGTCGAAGTCGACGATGCGCATTTCGATGCGCAGCCAAACGGCGCCAGGCCCGGTCAAAACCGATTCGATCGAGTCGAGCTGACGCTGCAAGGATCCGAGGGCGCGCCAATCACCTATTTTTTTGCCACCAATGCACCCGGTTTGATACCCGCGCAACTCGTGGTCAAGGACGATGGTGTGGAGCATGTGGCACCGGAATCCCGCATCCAGGCCTTCTGGCTGCAGACCTCGGCCGGCTATCATCTGGAAGCGCGCATCCCCTTGAGCTTCGTGGCGCAGCGCCTGTGGGTCGAAGCCATCGACGGCAGCGGCAACGGCAGATGCGGCGCCGACCCGGCAACCAGCCCACAAGGCGGCCGACTGTTTTCCACGACGTCGGGACTCGATTCTTTGCTGTCGACCTTTGTCCGCGAAGGCACGCGGGTAACCGTCATCGACGCCAATGCATTGAAGCTCGGCACCGCCGGCAGCTTAAGAGCAAGCCTGCCCGGCGATGCGGACGATTCGGCGCTCACTTGGTATCGTTATTTCATCGGCGCCGATACATCCAATATGCCCATCGTGGCGAACTCGCCCGATCATTTTGGCGGCGATAGCGTGCGCGACGCGCTTCAAGGGCATCCGCACGCACAATGGGTGCAGGGCGGCGGCAATCTGGATTTGTTGCTGACGGCCGCGGCGCCGATTCTCATCGACGGACAGCCGCGAGGAGCGGTGGTGCTGGAGCAATCGGCGGATCAACTGCTCTCGCTGCGCGATCGCGCCGGATCGCGGCTGTTCAATCTCACGCTGTTGGCCACTGCCTGCGCCGTGGTCATCATGCTGGGCTTTGCCACCTGGATCAGCATGCGCATCGGGCGCCTCGGCGCCGCCGCGGATTCCGCGGTGGGCAGCGACGGAAGGATTCGCTTGAAAATGCCGGAATCCTCGAGCGCCGATGAAATCGGCGCCCTGGCGCGCGGCTTCGAACGCCTGCTGGCGAGGCTCAACGAGCACACCCAGTACCTGCGCACCCTGGGCGGGAAATTATCGCACGAGCTGCGCACGCCGCTCACCATCGTGCGCTCCTCGCTCGACAATCTGGAGTCAGAGGGGCTGCGCGACGACCAGTTGCGCTATATCACGCGTGCGCGCGAAGGGACCGCGCGCCTGCAATCCATCTTGAGCGCCTTGGGTGCCGCTGCGCGCGTCGAGGAAATCATCAAGCAGTCGGAGCGCGTGAGTTTCGATCTGTGCGAGTTGCTTGCCTCCGCGGTGGCCGCCTACCGCGACGGCTTTCCCGACGCTCGCTTTACGCTCGAATTGCCGGAAGGCGCCAGTTTCGTTCGCGGCGCGCCCGATCTCATCGCACAGCTGCTCGACAAGCTCATCGAGAATGCGGTGGATTTCTGTCCGCCCGGCGGGGCGATCAGCGTGCGTCTGGAGAGGATACAGACGAACTACGTGCTGCAGGTGGGCAACGACGGCCCGCTGATCGGCGAGACGCTCATGGGCCACTTGTTCGAATCATTGTTCGAGCAGAGGGCCGGCCGCGACGACAAGCCGCATTTCGGTTTGGGTTTGTACATCGTGCGCCTGATTGCCGAATTTCACGGCGGCACCGCCGCGGCCGCCAATCGAGCGGATGGCGGCGGCGTGGTGTTCAGCATCACTCTGCCGATGATTTAAGCCACCGCTTGATCTAACGCCAGCGTCCCCGTTACCGGCAAGCCCTCGTGTTCGAGCAGCCATTGCTTGCGAGGCAGGCCGCCGCCAAAGCCCGTCAGCGATCCGTCGGCGCCGATCACTCGATGGCAGGGAACGATGACCGCGATCGGATTGCGGCCATTCGCCAAACCCACCGCCCGCGAGCCATTGGGATTGCCGATGCGTTTGGCGAGCTGTCCATAGCTCCAGGTTTCGCCATAGGGTATTTTCGTGAGTTCGCGCCACACGCGCTGCTGAAATTCAGTGCCTGCCATGCGCAGAGGCAATTCAAATGCGCGCCGCTTGCCGGCGAAATATTCTTTCAGCTGGCGCGCCGCCATCGGCAAGGGACCCGCCGTGCCGTTTTGCGCCCAGTCTCCCGTGATGTCGGGCCGTTTGCTCGGAGTACCCATGTACAGACCGGTCAGCGCCTCGCCGTCGGAAGTGAGCATCAAGCGGCCAATCGGGCTCTCGACATAACAAAAGATATTCATGGAATAACTCCCAATGACTGCCATAAGTAATGTGCCGCGTATGCGCGCCAAGGCCGCCAGGCCTCGGCACGCGTCTGCAACTCTTTCTGGGTCGCCTGCGCGGCCCGCATCAGCATCAAGTCTCCGCTGGGGAATGCGTCGGGCCAATGCAGCGCACGCATCGCGATGTAATTTGCCGTCCACGGACCGATACCCGGCAACGACATCAATCCTTCGATCTGTTCCTCGACATTCGCCGCAAAGGACAACATCACGCGCCGTTCGGCGACCGCTTTTGCCAAGCCCACCAGGCACCGGGCACGGTTCCCGACCATACCGAGCGCGGCGATGTCGTCCACCGCCAAGGCGGACATCGATTCGGCGCCGGGCGACAGGCGATTGAGCTCGGGATACGGAGTGGCAATCGGAATTCCAAAGCGCTGCGCCCAACGGCCTGAAATGGTCGACGCTCCTTTCACCGAAACCTGTTGACCCAGCACGGTTCTAACCGCGAGCTCGAAACCATCGAAGGCCCCGGCCACTCGCAAGCCCGGAATCCGCCGCACCGTCGGCGCGAGCGCCGGATCCTTGCGCAGCAACGCGCTCACCGAATCGGGAATGGCCGCCAGATCGAACAGCTGTTTGACTCGCGCGATCACCGCGCCGATGACCGGAACCAATGTCGGAGACATTTGCAAGTTGAGCGCGCTGCCGCTCTTGTACATCGATACCGCGATCCATCCTTTGGCCTCATCGATGGCGACCGTGCGCCGATAATGCGTGGCGTCGGCCATTTCCACGCCGGGGATGGCGCGCAAGCGCAGATAGGAGAGCAGGCTGTCCCAGGCGAAGGGAGGCCGGAATTCCAACTGCACGCTCAACACTTCTGGAGCGCTGGACTTGCCGCGTATCGCACGCGGACTCAGGCCATAGCGCGATTTGAACAAGGCGTTGAAGCGGCGCACGCTGCCGAAGCCGCTGGCAAATGCGATTTCGGTCTGGCTGAGCGAGGTTTCTCGAAGCAGCCTTTTGGCGAGCAGCAGGCGCTGCGTCTGCGCCAGCTCGATGGGCGACACGCCGAGTTCGGCCTGCGTCACACGGCGCAGATGCCGATCGGTGACGCCGAGCGATGCAGCCAGCTCTCCCACATGCGCGCTCGACAGTGCATGCTCTTCGATCCCGGCAATGGCGGCGCCGACTAAGCGGCTGACCGCATCCATGGGCGCCAATCCCGGCGCCCGTTCCGGCCGGCAGCGCAGGCAGGGCCGAAATCCTGCGCCCTCGGCCGCCGCTGCGCTCGAATAAAAGCGCATATTTTCGCGCTTCGGAGGTCTTACCGGACAAATCGGACGGCAATAGATGCCGGTCGAGGAAACGCCGACGTAAAAACGCCCGTCGAACCGCGTATCGCGGGCCCGCACTGCACGAAAACAAGCATTTGAATCGAGTTCCATGGCGCTAGAGTAGTCCTGATCTGCGGCAATTACTCGCCGTTTTCGGACCTCATAATGGCTTGTCAAAAATCGATTTCCGAGAGCAGCGCTTGATGGCGAATCGGTAGAGTAATCATGCCCCCAATGCCGCCCTCCGAGCTCATCGACCAGATTTGCGAGGCCGCGCTCGATCCCGGTGTGCCGCGTTCGCCGTGAAGAGTCGGTGAGGCCCGGCCGCGTGACAGCATCGCCCTTGAAATTGACATCTGGATCAGGACGTATAGACTCGTCTATACGTAGGAGGAGCATGATGTCCAAGAAGGCAAATTTAACCGTGCAGCGTTGGGGGAATAGCCTCGCTGTGCGAATTCCCTCAGCCGTGGCGCGCTCGGCTCGATTCAAGGTCGGGCTACCCGTCGAGGTATCAGCACAGGACTCGAACATTCTGGTCAGGGCGATCGGTACCGTGCGATTGACGCTCGCGCAAAAATTGGCCGCATTTGATCCAGCGGTGCACAGCGGCGAGGTCATGGTCACTCGCCGAGTGGGCAATGAGGCGCTCTAGTGGCGCCGCCGAAACCTTGGTGTCCTGACCGGCGCGACATGATTTGGATTGATTGCAATCCACAGGCGGGTCGCGAAATGAGAGACGTGCATCCTCTGGTCGTGCTCTCCCCTCGTGAATTCAATGAAAAAACAGGGCTCGTTATTGGATTGCCGATGACGTCCGCCTCTTACAATGAAAGCAATCCGTTCGCCGTTAAATTCGCCGGCCCAAAAGGTACATCCAGCTTCATCCTCAGTCATCAGCCAAAGTCATTTGACTGGCGGGCAAGAGCGAAGCCGCATCCGTTCAAGAAAGTTCCTGAGGATTCCTACGCTCAGGCCTGCGAAAGCCTTAACCAGATCATCGCCATTGGCAGCTAACTAACCTGGGCGCCGGTCGTCCGCGCGGCGAATTTTGAAGCGCGCTCAGTGATCAGCGCCCGAGCGCAGTCCCAGATATCGCAATATTCCTTGCGCCGCTTCGCGCCCTTCGAATACCGCCGTCACTACGAGGTCCGATCCGCGCACCATGTCGCCGCCGGCAAACACCTTCGGATTCGTGGTTTGAAATCGAGATTGGGGCGCGGCCGACACGCGCACCCGGCCATTGCCATGCAGCTCGATCTGTTGCGTATGGAACCAATCCGGCGGGCTTGGCAAAAATCCAAAGGCGACGATCACTGCATCGGCGGCGATGGTCTCCTCGGTTCCCGGCACCACTTCGGGCACGCGGCGTCCGCGCCGGTCCGGCGGTCCTAACCGGGTCTCAACCAGCTTTACCCCCTGAACCCGTTCGGTGCCGACGATTTCGATGGGCTGCCGATTGAACAGAAAAGTGACGCCTTCTTCCTTGCTGTTCTTGTAGTCGCGCCGCGATCCCGGCATGTTGTCTTCATCGCGCCGATAGGTGCAGGTGACGCTGCTCGCTCCCTGACGCACGGCGGTGCGGTTGCAATCCATGCCGGTGTCGCCGCCGCCGAGCACCACCACGTTTTTATCGCGCAGGTCGATGAAATCAGCCGCGTCGGTCCTCAAGCCAAGCTCGCGATTGATGTTCGATATGAGATACGGCAGCGCCTCATGCACGCCCGGCAGATCTTCTCCGCCGAAGCCGCCTTTGACATAGGTGTAAGTGCCCATGCCGAGAAACACGGCATCGAATTCGCGCGCCAATTGATCGAAAGCGATGTCGCGGCCTATGTCGACATTCAAGCGGAATTCAACGCCCATCTCCTCCATGATCTCCCGGCGCTTCTCCACCACGTCTTTTTCCAGCTTGAAGGGCGGAATCCCGAAAGTCAGAAGGCCGCCGATCTTGGCGTAGCGGTCGAAGACCACGGGCGTCACGCCGTTGCGCACCAGAATATCCGCGCACGCCAGTCCCGCCGGGCCCGCGCCCACCACCGCGACGCGCTTGGCGGTGCGCACCACAGCCGACATGTCCGGCTTCCAACCCAGCCTGAAGGCCTCGTCCGTGATGTATTTTTCGATGGCGCCGATGCTGACCGCGCCGATGCCGTCATTCAACGTGCAGGCGCCCTCGCACAGCCGGTCCTGGGGACAGATGCGGCCGCACATTTCCGGCAGCGAGTTGGTTTGATGGGAAAGTTCCGCCGCCTCAAACAGCTTGCCGTCGTTGATCAGCGCCAGCCAGTTCGGAATGTAATTGTGGACCGGGCATTTCCATTCGCAAAATGGATTGCCGCAGGAAATGCAGCGCCCCGCTTGTTGCGCAGCGGTCTCGGCGCTGTACTGCGAATAAATCTCGCGAAACTCCGTGGTGCGCACTTCCAAGGCGAGCTTGTCCGGATCCTTGCGCGGGATGTCGAGAAATTGCAGATGCTTGTCGGCCATGAGGAATTGGTCCCGCGCCTTCAGGCCGCGCGGCGCAGATTTTCCAGCAGTGAATCGATGGCCGAGGCCTTGGGCTTCACCACCCAGAATTTGCCGATGTAGCTGCGAAAATCATTCAGCAGCTGCGCTCCCCAGGCACTCCCCGTGGCCTCCACGTGCTGCTCGATGAGGCCCCGAAGATGCTGCACGTGAGTTCCCATGCCCTCGGGCGATACGCGATGAATGTCGATCAAGTCGTGGTTGTAGCGGTCGACGAAGTCCCGCTCCATGTCGAGCACATAGGCGAAGCCGCCGGTGAAGCCGGCGCCAAAATTCACGCCGGTGGTTCCGAGGACGCAGACCACGCCGCCCGTCATGTACTCGCAGCAATGATCGCCGGTGCCTTCGACCACCGCCAGGGCGCCGGAATTGCGCACCGCGAATCTTTCCCCCGCAGTCCCGGCCGCATACAGCTCGCCGCCGGTGGCGCCGTAAAGACAGGTGTTGCCCATGATGACGGTATCGCGCGCGATGAAGCTCGAACCCGCGTGCGGTTTCAGAACGATCTTGCCGCCCGCCATGCCCTTGCCGACATAGTCATTGGCTTCGCCTTCCAACTGCAGATGCAGACCGCCGGCGTTCCAGACGCCGAAGCTCTGTCCCGCCGAGCCTTTCAGATTCACGATCAGGGGGGCGGCGCTCATGCCGGAATTGCCCCAGCGTTTGGCGATTTCACCAGAAATTCGCGCGCCGATGGAGCGGTGGAAATTGCTGACCGGGTAGGAGAATTCGCCGCCGGTCTTGCCGTCGATGGCGGCGCGCATCTCGCGCAGCATCTGTTCCGCCAGCACACCCTTGTCGAACGGCTCATTGTGCGGATCCAGGCAATATTGGGGCTTATTCGACACCAGCGCCGAATTCGCCAATACCGGCGATAAATCCAGCTTGCGCTGTTTCGCGGTCTCGCCGGGCAGGATCTCCAGCAGTTCCGTGTGCCCGATCAATTCGGCCATGGTGCGCACGCCCATCGCGGCCATGATCTGGCGGCATTCCTCGGCGACGAACTTGAAGTAGTTGATCACCATCTCGGGCATGCCGACGAAGTACTTGCTGCGCAGCACGTTGTGCTGGGTCGCGACGCCGGTGGCGCAATTGTTAAGATGGCAGATGCGCAAATACTTGCAGCCCAGGGCGACGATGGGCGCGGTGCCGAAACCGAAGCTCTCGGCGCCGATCAGCGCCGCCTTGATCACATCGAGACCGGTCTTCAGGCCGCCATCGGTCTGCAAGCGAACCCGATGCCGCAGTTCATTGGCGCGCAGCGTCTGATGGGTTTCGGCCAGTCCCAATTCCCACGGCGTGCCCGCGTATTTTATGGAAGACAAGGGACTCGCGCCGGTGCCGCCGTCATAGCCTGAGATGGTGATCAGATCCGCGTACGCCTTGGCGACGCCGGCCGCGACCGTGCCGACGCCGGGTTCCGCCACCAATTTCACCGAGACCAGTGCGCTCGGATTGACCTGCTTCAAGTCAAAGATCAGCTGCGCGAGATCCTCGATGGAATAGATATCGTGATGCGGCGGCGGTGAAATCAATCCCACGCCGGGACGCGCAAAACGCAGGCGCGCAATCATGTCGTTGACCTTGTGGCCGGGCAGCTGCCCGCCTTCACCGGGCTTCGCGCCCTGCGCAATCTTGATCTGCAGCACTTCCGCATTGATCAGATATTCCGCGGTGACGCCAAAGCGCCCCGAGGCCACTTGCTTGATCTTGGAGTTCTTCTCGGTGCCGTAGCGCACCGGATCTTCGCCGCCCTCGCCCGAATTCGAGCGCGCTCCCAAGCGGTTCATGCCGATGGCCAGAGCCTCGTGCGCCTCCGGAGACAGTGCGCCCAGGGACATCCCGGCGCTGTCGAAGCGCGCGAGAATACTCGAGATCGGCTCGACCTCGTCGACGGGAATGGCGGCGGCATTGCCTTTGAGCTTGAGCAGATCGCGAATGCATGACACCGGCCGCTCGTTGACCAATGCCGCGAATTGCAGGTACTGCTCATAGTCGCCCGTCATGACCGCCGATTGCAGCGTGGCGATCACGTCCGGGTTGTACATGTGATACTCGCCGTTGTGCATGTACTTGAGCAATCCGCCTTGTTCGACCGGCTCGGACCGATCCCAGGCGCGCGTTGCCAGATACTGCGAATCCTCTTTGAGATCGGTGAAGTCCGCGCCTTGAATGCGGCTCTCGGAGCCTTCGAAACATAAATCCACCACCTCATCGCCAAGGCCCACGATCTCGAACAACTGCGCGCTGCGATAGCTGGCAATGGTCGAGATGCCCATCTTGGACATCACCTTGAACAGGCCCTTGCGGATGCCGCGCCGGTAGCTGCGTCCGAGCTCCTGCCGCGCGGCCGCTTCCATCTTGAGCGCGCCCTTGCGCATCAGGTCGAACAGCGTTTGATAGGCAAGATAGGGATACACGGCGGTGGCGCCGTAGCCGATCAAACACGCGAAATGATGAGCATCGCGCGCGGTTCCGGTTTCCACCAGGATGTTGCATTTGCAGCGCAATCCCGTGGCGATCAAGCGATGATGCACCGCCCCTGTGGCGAGCAAGGCATGGATGGGCAGCTTACCCTTGACCAGATAGCGATCGGATAGCAGCAGCACGAGTTTGCCGTTGCGCACCGCGGCTTCTGCCTGGTCGCAAACTTTCAAGACCGCGCTCTTGAGATCGAGCTCTGCTTCATACTGCAGATCGATGAACTCATTGGGTACGCCGGAATCGGCGAGCGCCACGATCTGGCGCAGCTTGCGCTGCGACAGCACCGGCGAGCTCAACACGATGTGCTCGGCATGATGCTGCGCCGGGACGAAGATATTCGCTTCGGGACCGATCTGCGTCTGCAGCGACATGACGATGCTCTCGCGCAGCGAATCGATCGGCGGATTGGTGACCTGCGCGAATTGCTGGCGAAAATAATCGTACAAGGAGCGTACCTTCTTCGACAGAACGGGCATCGGCGTGTCATCGCCCATCGAGCCCACTGCCTCGCTTTCGTCTTCGGCGAGAACGCGGATGATTTCATCGCGCTCCTCGGCCGACACGTTGTACATTTTTTGGTACAGCGCGAGCGTATCGCGATCGAAGGGCTCGGCCGCGAGCCGCGGATCGATCAGATCGGTCTGCAAGTAGCGCACGCCCTTCTTCAGCCACACCTTGTAGGGGTGGCGGCTCTTGAGAAGATCATCGACGCGCTGCGTATCCATGAGCTCTGAGGTCTGCAAATCGAGCGCCAGCATCTCGCCCGGCCCGAGCTTGCCCTTGTCGACCACATCCTCAGGTTGGTAATCCCACACTCCCGCCTCCGAGGCGATGGTGATGTGGCGGTTCCTGGTGATCACCCAACGCGCCGGACGCAGGCCGTTGCGGTCCAGGGTGCAGCACGCATAACGGCCGTCGGTGAGCACGATGCCGGCGGGTCCGTCCCAGGGCTCCATGTGGGTGGCGTAGTACTCGTAAAAAGCCTTCAAGTCCGGGTCGATGATGTCCACCGACTGCCAAGCCGGCGGTATCAGCAATCGCATGGCGTGCATGGGATCCAAGCCCCCGACCAGCAGCAACTCGAGCATATTGTCGAGCGACTGCGAGTCCGATCCGCTCAATGACACCAACGGCAGGATGTCGGTGAGGTCTGGCAGCACCGGCGAATGAAACAAGGGACCGCGCGCAACGGCCCAGCTGCGGTTGCCTTGTACGGTATTGATTTCGCCGTTGTGCGCCAGATAGCGATAAGGATGCGCGAGCCGCCATTGCGGCAGCGTATTGGTGGAGAAGCGCTGATGGAAAACCACCACCGAGGCCTCCATGCGCGGATCCTTGAGGTCCGGATAGAACTGGACCAGGAATTGCGGCATCACCATGCCCTTGTAGACGATGGTGCTCGAGGAGAGCGAGGGAATGTAGAAAGCCGGGTCCTCGAGTTCCAATTTCTTTTCGGTGCGCCGCCTTGATAAAAACAATTTGCGGTTGAAAGTGGCCTCGTCAAGATCGCTGCCGGCGTTCACGAACACCTGTTCGATGCCGGGCAGCGTCTTCAGCGCCTCGGAGCCGCAGGCGGTGGGATCCGTGGGGAGGATGCGAAAGCCCGCGACGGTAAGCTTCTCGAGCGCCAATTGTTCCTTAAGAATCTTGCGCGCGCGCGCGGCGAGCGCGGGGTCGCGATTCAAAAACACCAGGCCCGCGGCGAACATCGGCGCCAGAAGCAATCCCGCTTCCTGGGCGACGGCCCGCAGGAATGCGGTGGGCCGCTTGATCAACAGGCCGCAGCCATCGCCGGTTTTTCCATCCGTGGCGATGGCGCCCCGATGGGTAAGGCGATTCAATGAGCTGATGGCGGTCTGCAGCACCCAATGGCTGGCTTTGTCGTCCAAGCTGGCGATGAGGCCAAAGCCGCATGAATCCTTTTCGTAAGCCGTGCGGCAAAGGCCCCAATCAACCGCGCGCGGGTCCGCGCCGTGGAGGTGGGTTGTGAGAGCCGCAGTCTCGAAGTTGGCCATATCTTGCGCCCGTGCAAAGCCTGGACCTTAGCGCTGCGCTCAAGGCCTTTCTAAAACAACAACTTAAACTCGGTTCTGGGCGCGTGAACTTTTCAAGCGCCAGGCTGGGGCAAACGCCGCGAAGCGCGCCTATGTATGGAACTCATAATACCTAGGAAGCGATCACCGTCAATCGCGGCGTGGAAGTCTAGCCGGCGATGTAGCGCTCCAGCTGCTCGATGTGTTCGGTTTGCTCTTGGATCACGGCTTTGACCAAATCGCCGATGGACAGCATGCCGACGACGCGCCCGCCCTTCATCACGGGCAGGTGCCTGAATCGTCCCTCAGTCATGAGCTGCATGCAGCGGTGCACGGTGTCATCCGGGGTAACGCTTACCGCCGGTGAGGTCATGATGTCGCTGACCGGCGTATCATGCGACGAGCGGTTCTTGAGGATGACTTTCCGGGCGTAATCCCGCTCGGAGATGATCCCGATGAGAGTCCCCTCGCTCATGACGAGCAGCGCTCCCACATGTTTTGTCGCCATGATTTCAATGGCGCGCAGCACCGAATCCTGCGGCGCAACGGAAAAGATCTGGGTGCCTTTGACCTGAAGCAACTGACTCACGGTTTGCATGCGGAAGCCCCCCCACTTCCGACTATACTCGCGCCCCTCCCAGGGACAAAGCGACTCTTGAGGACCCGCCCAACGCCATGATCGAACCGGATCTCAAAGCCCCCGTTGCCGCCGTGAAGCCTCACCCCGTCGTCTCGCCGTTCGGCGTGCGCATCGACCCCTATTATTGGCTGCGCGACGATAAGCGCGCCGACCCTGAGGTCCTCGCGTACCTGCATGAGGAAAATGCGTTTCGCGAGCGCAGCATGGCGCGTGCCAAGCCGCTGGAGGATGCGCTGTATCAGGAGATCTTCGCGCGGCTCAAGCAGGACGATTCGACCGTGCCGTATCGCAAGCAGGGTTATTGGTACAACACGCGCTTCGAGCCCGGCAAGGAACACCCCATCTTTGCACGTCGCAAAGCATCCCTCGATGCGGCCGAAGAGATCCTGCTCGACGCCAATGAATTGGCCGCTGGACATGAGTACTACCGCATCGGCGCGATTGAAATCTCGCCCGACGGCGCATGGCTCGCCTTTTGCGAGGATACGGTGGGCCGGCGCCAGTTCACGCTGCGATTCAAGAACCTCGCGAGCGGCGAGATTCAATCCACCGCCATTGCGGATGTCGAGGCGGACTTGGCGTGGGCCAATGACAACAAGACGGTGCTGTACATCGAGAAAGATCCGCAGACCCTGCTCGGCTTATACGTCAAGAAGCATGTGCTGGGCGACGATCCCAAGAGAGATGCGTTGATTTTCGAGCAAACGGACTTGAGCTTCTTCACCGGCGTATCCAAATCCAAATCGGATGCGTTCATTTTTATCCGCATGGAGAGCACGCTGTCGTCCGAATGGAGGTTCGCGCGCGCCGACGATCCGCAGCTTCGCTTCGAGATTTTCTTGCCGCACGAACCGGATCATGAATACGACATCGAGCATCTGGGTGATGCCTTCATCGTCAGGACCAATTGGCAGGCCCGGAATTTCCGCCTCGCACAGGCCCCCATTGCCGGGCATACGGACCGCGCCGACTGGCGCGATCTTAAGGTGCATCGGGACGACACCTTCATAGAGGACTTCGACGTTTTCTCAGGATTCATCGCGCTGTCGGTGCGCAGCGGCGGGCTGCGCAAAATCTGCATCCGCTTGCACCCGGACGGAACCGAGTTCTTCATCGCCAGCACCGAGGCTGCCTACAGCACGGCGATGTCCGTGAATGCGGAGTTGGACAGCGACATCGTGCGCTATGCATACTCCTCCCTCACCACGCCCACGACGCTGTACGACTACAACGTCCGCACACGGCAGCAAGTGCTTCTGAAGCGTGATCCGGTGCTGGGCAGTTTCGATCCCAACGACTACGCCACGGAATTTCTCACCGCGCAGGCTCGCGATGGCGCGCAGGTTCCGGTGTCCTTGGTGTATCGCAAGGGTTTTACCCGCGACGGCTCCGCGCCGCTGCTGTTGTACGCCTATGGTTCTTACGGGCTTTCGATGGATCCGAGTTTCTCGTCGGCGCGTTTGAGTCTCATCGACCGGGGATTCGTCTACGCCATCGCCCATGTGCGCGGCGGTCAGGAGCTGGGCCGTGCCTGGTACGACGCCGGCAGGCTCCTGCACAAGAGGAATTCGTTCGACGATTTCATCGACGTGACTCGCATGCTGGTGGCGCAGGGCTACGGCGCGAAGCACAAAGTATTTGCGATGGGAGGCAGCGCAGGAGGCCTCTTGATGGCGGCGGTCGCCAACCAGAGCTGCGATGAATACCGCGGCATCGTGGCGCAGGTTCCTTTCGTGGATGTGCTCACCACCATGCTGGACGACAGCATACCGCTCACCACCAACGAGTATGACGAGTGGGGCGATCCGAAGGACCGACGGTACTACGACTACATCCTGTCGTACTCGCCGTATGACAATGTCAGCGCCAAGGCCTATCCGGCGATGCTGGTCACCACCGGCCTTTGGGACAGTCAGGTGCAATATTACGAGCCGGTCAAATGGGTGGCGAAATTACGCGCCTTGAAGTCGGATCAAAATTCGCTGTTGCTGCATGTCGCGATGGATGCCGGACACGGCGGAAAGTCGGGGCGCTTCCAGCGCTATCGGGAGATTGCAATGGAATACGCGTTCATCCTGAATGAATTGAGCGTGCGTGAATAAAAAAAAGGCGCCGCGAAGCTTGAAGGGGGGAAGCTTTAACCGCGGCGCCGGGGGTATAACCGGTACTTTAGATGAATCAGTTCTTCGCCGTGGCCATCTCCGGCGTCGAGAGTTGATAAGCTGCGTTCACATATGAAGCGGCCAGGCGCGCGGCTGTCCCTAAGCGGGCATCGATTCTCGCGAGCTTGAATTGCCCGTCCCCGCGGCGAACCAACAGCGCGGCCTCGAGGCTGTCCTCGGGCACGAGCAGCGCAACGATCTGTGATTGCATACATGACACGGAGCAAGCCGCGTGCCAGAGACACACTCTAGAAAAATCAGCGGGTTACGCAGCCCGAGAGCGGCCCAATGTGACGCGAATTGTCGCACGGTGACGCGCACCGTTCATCGCCCGATCCTATGGATGCAGCAGCACACAGGGTTGCGAATGGGCCTTGAGAGTCTTGCAGATCGCGCTGGCGCGCTTTTCGCTCAAATCCGCGACCTGTAAGCGATACAGCGTGCCCGACGAGATCTTTCGCGGCGATACGTTCGGCGAAAGCCCCGTCAAGAGCTTGGGGTACTGCTTTTGCAGCTCCGCCCAGCGCTTGTTGGCTGCGGCACCGCCCGATTTGAAGGCCCCGAGCTGAACGCCATAGGAATGCGACTTGGGTTGCGCAGCGCCGGACGCCGCCGGACTGGGCGCCGGACTGGGCGCCGGAGCTGCACTCGGCCCAGGGGCTGCCGCGGGCGGCGCTGACGCTGCCGGCGCGGCACCGGAGGGCGCGGAAGCCAGCGTAAAGTTTTCGACGCGTATACGCGCTTCCTCGGTCCACTTGCCTTCGGGGTATTGCTTCAAAAATGCCTGGTAGGCCTCGATGGTGTCTGCATCGCGGGCCTTCTGCCAATCGCGCTCTTCGTACAATTCCTTGGCGCGCGCTTGGGCCTGCTGAGTGAATTCGCCGTTGGGGTACTTTTTGATGAAGAGTTCGTAGGCATCCGTGGTGTTCGCGGTCCGGGTTTTTTCCCAGTCGCTTTGTTGGCGGCTGCAGGCGGACAGGGCCAGAACCAGCGCTAGACACACGATCAAGGCAGCTTTGTTTTTCACTAATTTCACACTCTGTCATGGCTTGCAAAAGGATGCGCACATTCTACGTCTATTCATGAGGTGGCGGCGACGCCAAGCTCGTCACATCACGCCGTGGCCCGATGGGTTAATAAGTGTCCATGAGCGAAGAGAAGCGGCGATTCCTGGACTTCAGTGCGGCCACGCCAACCTTTATCGGAGCCCAATCGGTATTCATCGGAAACATTCGCGGCACCGGCCAGTTCGTGGTATCCGGCGAGGTGCACGGCGACGGCGAGTTGGAGGGCGCCCTGAATCTGTCCTCCACGGGGAGTTGGCATGGCCACATACAGGCGGAGCAGGCCATCGTGGCGGGCAAGATCACGGGGGGATTGAGCGTCAGGGATAAGCTGGAAATCGGCTATACGGCGGTCATACGCGGCAAGGTCAGTGCGCGCACGGTGGCCATTGCCAAGGGGGCAATCGTCGACGGTGAGATCGAGGTCACATCGGATGCGCCCGTCGTGCAATTCGAGGAAAAGCGGGACGCCAAGGCTTAAGCAACGCACCGCCGAGAACGCGTCAGGGACCACACGGCGTTGTTCGTGAATGGCGACAGAGACGCAAAGTTGGTGTGTTCGGTCGTAATCGCGCATCCTTGAGGCTTGTAAGGTATCGAGTCTTTGCCTCTCAATTTGAAATGAAAGAATACGATGTGGTCATCATCGGCGGCGGAATTCACGGCGCGGGTGTACTTCAAGCCGCTGTGGCTGCCGGGCATAGCGCGTTGCTCATCGAACGGCGGACATTGGCCAGCGGCACCTCCAGCCGTTCCAGCAAACTGATCCATGGCGGACTTCGTTATCTGGAATCCGGACAATTCGCGCTGGTGCGGGAAAGCTTGCGCGAACGCGCCATACATCTGCGCATCGCTCCGGAACTGGTCGAATTGAAGCCGTTCTTCATCCCGGTGTACCGCGACACGCGCCGGCGTCCCTGGCAGCTGAAACTCGGGCTATGGATGTATGCGCTGCTGGGCGGATTCGACGCCGCGACCCGTTTCGGCAGCGTGCCGAAGAACGAGTGGTCGACGCTCGATGGCTTGAAGACTCAGGATCTCGATGCAGTCATTCGCTACCATGACGCGCAGACCGATGATGCGCTGCTGACTCGTGCGGTAACGCAGTCCGCACTGGCGCTGGGCGCCGAGCTTGCCATGCCCGCGAGCTTCACCAAGGCCATCCTGAGCGAGGCCGGCCTCACCGTGACTTACAGCCTCGCGGACTCGAGCGTCGAATGTGCGGCGCGGGTATTGGTCAACGCGGCAGGCCCCTGGGCGCCGCAAGTTGCGCGCGCCGTCGAACCTGCCATCACGGTCCCGGACGTGGATCTGGTCCAGGGCACGCATATCGAGATTCCGTTTCCGCTAAGCGCCGGCATCTACTATGTCGAAAGTCCGGCCGACGGACGCGCGGTGTTCGTGATGCCTTGGAAAGGGTCGACGCTGATCGGCACCACCGAAACCCCTTATCGGGGGGATCCCGACAGGGTGCATCCGCTGCCGGAGGAGGAGGAATATCTGCTTGGCGTGGTACGCCACTATTTTCCGGCCTTGAGCGGCCTGACGCGCAGCGACATCACGGGACGCTTCGCCGGGCTGCGCGTCCTGCCCGCAGCCTCCCAGGCGGCCTTCGACCGGTCTCGCGAGACGATTTTCACCACAGATCGCGACCCACGCCCGCGCGTACTGGGCATCTACGGCGGCAAACTCACGGGCTGGAGGGCGGCTGCGGTCCACGTGATGGAGCGTATCAGCCCCTCCTTGCCGGCCGCCGAAAGGCGGGCCGCGACGGATCAGTTGATTTTGAGGAGACCCGCATGAGCATGAAAGTCATGATCGCGCTGGCGCTGGCGCTGTCGGCAACGATGGCTCACGCCGACGATTACTTGAGTCCGACGGCGGAGCGGGTGCGTTTGACGCTTGGCGTCGTGCGCACCTCGGACCAGACCGACATGCAGATCGACAGCAGCACGGGGGTCGTGGGCACGCCGGTGAGCGCTGAGGACCAATTCGGCCTGCCCGCGTCCGAGTACATACCAAAGTTTCAAGTCATGGTGCGCGTCGAAGACCGGCACCGGCTGCGCTTGGATTACTTCGACCTGGACCGCACTGGATCGGCCACCATCACCGAACCCATCATATTTCGCGACGTGGTGTTTCAACCGGGCGACCCCGTGCACACGACCCTGTCGATGAGCACGCTCAGCCTGACCTACGAATATTCGTTCCTGCATCGTGAAAAATATGAACTCGCGGCCACCATCGGCATCAGCGACACGGATATTTCCGCGCGCGCGCAGGTCCAGACGGCGACGCGGCACGTGGATCAGAGCGAGGATCAGGCCGGTCCGTTTCCGACCGCAGGACTCGATGGCACCTACGTGCTCAGCAAGAGATTTTATCTGGACGCTCGCGGCGAATTCATGAAGGTGAAGGCCGACGACCTGGACGGTTCGCTGCTTTATTACGAGTTCGATGCCGTATACCGGCTGCGTCCCAACATCTCCTTCGCGCTGGGCTACGATGCCGTGCAGGCGCGCCTCACCTCGACCCAGACATCGCAAGCCGGCTATTTCAATTTCAATTCCAAGGGTCCGGAGTTTTTCGTTCGCGTTGCGTTCTAGCGGATACAGCAGCCTAAGGGCCGCTCGATTCCGCCGAGAACTCGACACGATTGTTCGCCGCAGCGGCGCGATTCCACTCTCCCGCCGTGAGAGAATCGCTGTGCGCGGGATAAGGAGTGCTGGCGTGCGTGCCCGTCGCCTCGCTTTCGAGGGCGACTGTGATCGCTCCTGAGGTGCGCTGGCGCACGCTGGCCACCAAATTGGCGAATGCCAGCGACTCGCGCTGCTGCTCCGAGAGGGATTCGGAGAACGGATTGCCGATCAAATCGCAGCGCGTGACAGGCAGTGCCGGCGCGGCAGGCGCGTAACCATCCGTGGGGTTGCCGCTGAGACAATAGATTCCCGCCAGGTTGGTAATCCTCACGACACCGTGAAAGCTTTGCGACTCGAGGTTCGTCAACAGCTCGCGCAGCGCATCGAGCCGGGTGTGATCAAAAGGAATTTCGCCGTAGGGCACCGGTTCGACCCGCAGCGCAGCGGCGCCCACAGGACCCGGTGCGGCCGGCGCGCCGGACGCCGCATTGTTGTTCGCGGTCGCCAGCGCGCCAGTGAGATCCTTCACCGCGGCGGAAAGATCTGCCCGGGTGCGCTGCATTTCTGCGTTCTCCGACCGCAAAGCCGCGATGTCGGCGCGCATGCCCGCCAACTGGTTGCGCGCGCCGAACCAGGCCGCCGCGAACGCCGCGGCCATGATCATCGCGGCGGCCATCGCGGCCGGCCATCCCCAGGAGGGCCGCGGCTCCCGCAGCGGCGGAGCGATCGGGTCGAGCGTCGGCACCGTCACGCTGTCGCGCACCTCGCTCACGATGCGCGCGGCGAAACTGTCGAGGCTCGCCACGATGAAGCGGCGAATATCGCTGGGGGCGGCTGGCGGCGGCGCGCCCTCCAGTTCGACCGGCAACAGCGCAGGCTCGGTGCCGTCGCGCCGGTTGGGCACCAGGTGTAATTCGTACAAAACCTTCGACACATCGACGGGCCGCAATTGCTTCGGCAATACGCCCATCGCCCCGAGTGCGCGCGCTTGGCCGACGTACAGTTCGCCTTCCTGCGAGGTGTACATCATGATCGGAATCATCGCAGTCAGCGGATTTCCCTTGATCGCCTTGACCGCCTGCAGACCGTCCATGCCCGGCATGAGATGGTCCATGAAAATCGCATCCGGCCGATTGTGCTTCAAATATTCGATCGCATTCTCGGCCGATTCGGCCATGTCGACTTCGATGTCGTACTTCTCGAGCATGCGGCTCAAGATGACACGGGCGGATTTGGAGTCATCGACGACCAGAGCGCGTTTGCGGACCATTCAATTAGTTTAGCGCAGTCGCTTCGGCAACAGTCAGCAGCGCGGCCGTCGCGATTCGGCGACGCAACCCAAAGCGAATCCTCGGCCAGCGCCGCTTGAGTCGCAGGTGCCGTCGAGCTCGCCCCTTGCGAACCTTATGCCGGATCGGCGCTCTTCGATTCCTTGTTCTGCCCGATCCAGGTCAGCGCGGATTCAACATCGGCAAGCTCGCTGGCGGTGAAGCCCTCGATTCTTACACCGGTCGCCTCCGCCTTCTTTTTCGCAAGCTCAGCGGCCGCCACGGAATGGACCCACACCAGGCCGCGCCGTACTTTGGCAGTAAATTTTTGCTGCTTTTCTTCGTTCATCGTTCGTCTCCTTGAAATTGTCTCTATCGCTGTCTATCACGATACACGACTGCCGCCGCCGTGAGGAACTCCCGCTGCGCGGCTACGGCGCCGCGATCGCGCGGTCCAGCCGCACACTGTAGGCGTTGAGCGCGCGCGCGACCACCCCCATGTACTGGTTGGCCTCGTCCCAGCGGCGCTCTTCGATCGCCTCGCGGATTCCCGGCAGCGTCTTGACTCCGTAGCCGGTATGCGCACCAGGCGCATAGATCATGTGCTGATACCAGTCGCGGCCCGGCAGGCCGCGCGGATCGGTCAGGCTTTGCTCGAGCACCGCAAGCGCGGAATTCACGCGCGCCCGTTCAGCGCTTGCGGCCGCATCATTGTCTGCCATCAGCCGCGCGTACTCCTTGTCGAAGGCCTTGGCGCTGCGCTCCAACTGGGCCGCGGCGTTGTCGAGCTCGGAAAAATTAAGGTATGGCACATCGTCGAGTCGCGGCGGCGGTGCGCGCGGCTTGTCCGGATTCAAGGTCAGTTTGTAGGAATCATCGTCCAGCAATTTGTCAAGATCGCGGGTTTTGCTGCGCATGCCGTCGGCCAGCTTGTGCAGTTCATCATCGTATCCGGTGATGGAAGCGGCAAAATCAGTTTCATGCACCGGGATCAGATCCGACTGCGCGGCGCGCAGCATCAAACGGCCCGCCACTTTCGCCAGCGCCACACCATACTCGAATGTTGGATCGACGAAGCGCCGGAAGTGATCGAATGAATCGTAGGCTGAATGATAAACGCCGTACTCCGATTCCCCCTCGAATCCCAAGTTCAAGGAATTCACGCCCAGGTGTTGCAGGAATGGCGTGTAGTCCGAGCCCGAGCCAAGTGCCCCGAGCAGCAGATCGCCGGCGGCACTTGCATGGGCGCCTGAGTCGGCGCCGCCCGCTGATTCGTAGCCGGCCACGCGTTTCGCCGCCAGCGACCGTGCCAGCACGCTGGCGCCCGTTTCGGGATCCTTCACATCGCGCGCCGCTTCGCTGACGAAGTGCTGCAGCCCGTGGCTGCCCTCGGTCTGCAAATAGCCTTTCCCGTTGGTATCGGAATTGACGTACAGGACCGCTTTGCTCTTGAGTTCAGCGGCATGCAGTTCGGCCCATTCGGTCGAACCCAGCAAGCCCGGTTCTTCGCCGTCCCAACTGGAGTAAATCAACGTGCGGCGTGGCCGCCAGCCCTGACTCAGCAGTTTGCCGATGGACTTGGCTTCCGCCATCAGCGCGACCTGTCCGGAGAGCGGATCCATGGCGCCGAACACCCATCCGTCGTGATGATTGCCGCGAATGATCCAGTGATCCGGTTCTTCGGTGCCGCGAATCTTCGCGACCACATCGTAGATCGGCTTCTGATTCCAATCCGACAGGACCTTGAGATGCACTTTCGCGGGCCCGGGGCCCAAGTGATATGTCAGCGGCAAACCGCCGCGCCACGCCGCCGGCACCACGCGGCCGCCAAGAGCGGCGAGCAGCGGCTCCGCATCGGCGTAGGAAATCGGCAACACCGGAATCTTCAGCACCACCTTCGCATCTTTCAGCGCGAGGCGCTTGGCTCCGGGCACGGCGCCGACGCCGGGCGTCAGCGGATCGCCGCTGTACAGGGTCATGTCCTCCACCGAGCCGCGCTGGACGGCGTCGCGCGGCCGGTAGCCGCCTTTTGGATACGCATCGCCCGCGCCATAGCCGTCGTCTCGGGGGTCCGAATAAATCAGACAACCCACGGCGCCATGTTCATACGCCAGCTTCGGTTTCAATCCACGCCAGCCGCCGCCATAGCGCGTCAGCACGATGCGGCCCTTGACGCTCACTCCTTGACGCTCGAGTTCCTTGTAGTCGTCCGGCATGCCTTGATTGACATAGACGAGCTCGGCGGTCACATCGCCGTCGGCTCCGTACACGTTGTACGGCGGCAGCTCGTCCTTGGTTTGCGCGGACGTGCTGTCCCCTTCGATGGGCGGCTCGCTCAAGCGGGCCTTGAAATAGGACGGCGCCACCAGTTCGACGGCCAGCTCGCGCGGCGTCGGATACAGAACCGAGAATGTCTCGATTGCGGCGTCCCAACCCCACTCGCGAAATTTTGCGAGCTCAAATTCTGCGTTGGCCTTGTCATGGGGCGAGCCCACATGATTCGGCGCGGATGACATTTGCTGCATCCACGAGCGCAGGTCGGCCGCCGACAGATCCGAATCGAAACGCTGCTCCAGCAGGACTTCGGCGGCCGCGCCGCTCGCTGAAAAACCTTCCAGCTCGCTCGCGCCCAAGGGGCCATCGGCTGCGACCGTGCCGGCCAAGCCTGCGCCGATGACGCCGGCCATGAGCGCGCAAAAGCTGCGCGAAATCGGTATGAACAAGTGCCTCTCCTTCATTCTCTGATGCCGGTGCCGCGATTCAGCAGTGCTACGGCCAGCGCGAACATGGCGGCGGCTGCCAGCAGCATGATCCCATAAGCCACGCGCAGATCGACATCCGTGACGCCAAGAAAGCCGAAACGGAAGGCGCTCACCATATAGAGAATCGGGTTGGCGTGCGAAGCGACATGCGCCCAGCCGGGCAGCATGTTCACCGAATAAAAAACGCCGCCGAGATAGGTGAGCGGGGTGAGCACGAAGGTCGGGAACCAGGAAATCTGATCGAAGTTCTTGGCGAAAAGCGCGTTGATGAAGCCGCCGAGCGCGAAAATGACGCTCGTCAAGAAGGCGGCGGTGATGATCGCGAAAACATGCGTGATCGCGAGGCGCGTGAAGAACAGCGAAATGATCGTCACGACCGATCCCACGAGAACGCCGCGCAGCACGCCGCCCATGGTATAGCCCGCGACGATCAGCCAATTCGGCAGAGGCGAGACCAGAAGCTCCTCGACGTGCTTGCCGAATTTCGCACCGAAAAACGATGAGACGACGTTGCCGTAGGAGGTTTGAATCACGTTCATCATGATGATGCCGGGCGCCATGAACTGCATGTAATCGAAACCGCCGACCTGGCCGACGCGCCGGCCGATCAAACTGCCGAAAATGACGAAGTACAAGGTGGCGGTAACGGCCGGGGGCACGATGGTCTGGCCCCAGATGCGCACGATCCGGCTGAATTCACGGATGATGATCGTCTTGAAGCCAACCCAATCGGTGCCCGCCCGCGACTGCGCCATGATCATGAGGCCTTGGCGGCAGCCGTGCGGACGCTGCCATCGACCAGGCGAACGAACAATTCTTCGAGCCGATTGACCTTGTTGCGCATGCTGTTGACCACGATTCCCTGCGCCGAGAGCTGCGCGAAAATGTCGTTCATGCTCTGCGTCTTCGACATCTCGATTTCAAGGGTGTGATCATCGGACAGCACCGCTGTGAATCCGGACATCTGCGGCGCGGCGCTGCGCGCATCCTGCAAATTGAACACGAACACTTCGGTCTGCAGTTTGCGCAGCACATTCATCATGCTGTCGCGTTCGATGATGTTGCCGCCCTCGATGATGGCGATGTTGCGGCACAGATTTTCGGCCTCTTCCAGATAATGCGTGGTCAGGATGATGGTGGTCCCCTGCTCGTTGATATTGCGGAGGAATTCCCACATGGAACGGCGTATTTCTATATCGACTCCAGCGGTCGGTTCATCCAGAATCAGCAATCGCGGCTCGTGCATGAGAGCGCGGGCGATCATCAGGCGGCGCTTCATGCCGCCGGACAGGCTGCGCGCGATCGAATTGCGCCGATCCCACAGCTGCAGCTGCTTCAAATATTTTTCCGCGCGCTGTTTGGCGAGCCGGCGCGGAATTCCGTAAAAACCGGCCTGATTCACCACGATGGTGAACGGCGTCTCGAACATATTGAAATTGATTTCCTGCGGCACCAGGCCGATGCAGGATTTGGCCACTTCCAGCTCTTTGTCGATGTCGTGTCCGAACACTTCGACGGTGCCGCTGGTCTTATTGACCAAGGAGGTGGTGATGCCGATCGCCGTGGTCTTGCCCGCGCCGTTAGGGCCCAGCAACGCGAAAAAATCGCCCTCCTCCACGTCGAGGTCGATTGCCTTGAGCGCTTTGATGCCGTTCTTGTAAACCTTGGTGAGCTGTCGGAAAACTAGGGCATTCATACGAGCCGCGTAGACTAAACCTCGCGAGCCTCCGGCCGCAACGCCAATTTAAGAAGATGGCAGCCGCGCCGCGGCCGCAAGCTGCAGGCCATATAATTGCACGCGGCGCAAAGCGCCAGTATCCGGGCGCGACGCCGCGCTGATCAGGGCGTTCCAATAGGCGCCGCAGCCGCTCCATCGAGGGGTAAGATTTACCGCCTCCGTCATTACCAGGGCGGGCAGGCTGTCGACATTGATGCGGCGAAACGCCTGCGCGGTGCCGTGGTGCATGCCGAGGAGCAGCTGTGCCGCGAGCCCCGCGCTCGACGCCAGGTGCCACGCATAGAAAAGCGCCAGCCGCACGAAGCTGCTGGTGTCATTCTCGATGTTGAACTCATCGGCGACCCGCCAAGAGCCGCTGTTCTGCAGACGCGCGGTCCAGTGGCTGTCGTCCTCGAATCGCAAGTCAAACAGCGCGTACGGGCAATCCGCCGCGGCCGCGCGCTGCGCCCGCGACAGGGGTGCAACTTGCTGCGCAAGAGCGGCGGACAGGCCGCCGGCCGCGCCGGCCCAGTCATTACCCCGGGCCCCCGCCAGGTCGAGGAATCGATGGTTCAGGCCGCGCAGCGAATCCAGGTGTTGCGCCGACACGTGCGCTTCTTCAGTCCATTGCATGACAGCCTCGCTGGGGATTCCAAGTCCGTAGAGGGGTTCAAGCGGGTCCCGCGCATTTCGCCGCAAAGTCAGCGGCAATTTCACGCCGGACCCCCTTGGCAAGCAAGCTAACTTTGTGATTAATTTCTGTCAAATTCTTTTCGACCCGAAACCACGCGAATTGCAACGAGGAGCCGACCATGAGAGTGTCCGATGATCGCTACACCCGGGACCGCCAGCGTCTCGATCTTGCGCTGCGCCTGATTCGCCATGAAGCCCGCACCTTCACCATCCGTCAGTGGATGGGATTGAGCGACGACCGCATTCGCAAGCTGTACCGAAGCTATGTCATGCACCACGATGCGCGCTGCGTCCTGCGTCACCGGGGCAAGTCGCCGCGCCAAGCGGCATTTTTCTTCAAGAGCCCTGAACTGAACTTTCAAGCGGCTCAGCTGGCAAGCCTGTTTGTCATGTACGGGCTCATGCGCGGCACCCAGCGCGGACTCGAATCGCGCTATCGCGTCGGCTCGCTCGAGTCCGGTGCGCTCTTGTGCCGGGCCTACGAGGCATATATTGACTTGCACGCCCCGGCGTGCATTTCTTTCGAACACGCGTGGTTTTTGCTGCTCGCGCTGGCGCGCCACGACGAAGTCGATGTGGCGCGCTGCGCCACTTGCGGCGGGGTGCGCGTGTTCGACTTGCTGTCAAGGCACAAATTCAGCTGCGGCAATTGCGACGGCGGCATTGCGGGCTACGAGAATCGCGCGCCCTGCTAGAATCGCTCGATGCAGCAAAGGAATGTCTTGGCCGGTCCGTACCTGGATCGCGTTGCGCATTTGCGGCACGATCCCTCGTGGTTCAGCAATGCGCTCAGCAATGAACGCAGCCGCGTCCTGCCGGTTTGGAATCTGCGCAGTCTGATCGCCGACGGCGACCCGGTGCGGGCGGCTTATCTTGAGCTGTCGGATGTTGCCGCGGAAATGCGCAACAGCACGAATTTGATCCTGCTCGGCCGATTCGGCGAGATTCCTATTTTTGCCTGCGAGATCGAGTCGCCGGAGCCACCGCAGCTCAAAGCCGGGACTCGTTTCGAGGATCTGCGCATGGTGGCCGCGATCCTTCCCGCCGACGAAGCCGGCATGCTCGGCTATGCGCGCGCCATGATCGCTTGGCGCAGCCGGCACCGCTTCTGCGGCAGCTGCGGCGCTGCGACGCTGCCCGCAAAAGCCGGGCATGTGCTGATATGCACGAACCCCGTTTGCCGGCATGAGCAATTTCCCCGCACCGATCCCGCCATCATCGTCCTGGTCAGCGATGGGGAAAGAGCACTGCTGGGCCGCCAAGCTGCGTGGCCGGCCGGCCGCTATTCCACGATTGCCGGCTTCGTCGAACCGGGCGAATCCCTCGAAGATGCCGTGACCCGCGAAGTCTTGGAGGAAACCGGCATCGAAGTCGACGCGATTGAATATCATTCATCGCAGCCGTGGCCGTTTCCCTCGTCGCTCATGCTCGGATTCACCGCGCACGCGGCGAGCTCGCAGATTCATTTGCGCGATCAAGAACTCGAAGATGCGCAGTGGTTTACGCGCGCGGATGTGGCCGCCGGACGTCCCATCGTGCCGCCGAACGTGTCCATCTCATTTCGCTTGATCGAAAACTGGTTCAATGCAGGCGCGGGTTTGAAGCTTCGAGACATTAGCCGCACCACGACTTGGGCATCGCGCTAGGAGATAGTCTTTAACCTCGCTCCCAATGGCCCGTCTTCAAACGCCAGCCATCCCCCTGCCGCACCCATTGATGGGCAACCCAGTGATAGCCGCTTCGTCCCTGCGCCCAACGACCCGCCACCCAATCATATCGGCCGCCGATCCAGTTCCAATAACCGCCGATCCAAACATAGTCAGGTGAGGGCGCGACGCCGATGACTTCCTCGCGCAGAGGCGGCGGCGCAACCATCACGACGCCGTCAGCGTAGTGGCGCTGATCGGGAACGACCACGCATCCAGGCATCGCCGCGCCAAGAATGAGAGCGAGTGCGAACCCTGCGGCCAATGAGTTGCGCCGATTCATGGCGCCAGAGAATAGCGCCGTCGGCTACGGAGCACCACTCGAGCGTGGTTTGGATTTGTCATTGCGGCGGCGGGAGAGCCGCTGCTGCGGCAAGCTTCCGAAGCGTATCAGGGGTCGAGCGTGCCGCGCTTTGAATGAATACATCGCCGCATCCGCCCGATGCAGCAGCGCCGCGGCGTTCTCGCCGTCGTGAGGGTGGAGCGATTCGCCTATGGCGGCTGTCAAAAACTGCGCCTCGCCATTGATCCAATACGGCAGCGACACTCGCTCGCGGATTGCGTCGGCGACCCGGCTCACCGCCAAGGGATCCGGTGCGCTTGGCAAGACCACGACGAATTCATCTCCGCCATAGCGGCATACGATATCGCCGTTGCGGACTCGGGCAGAGATACGCGTTGCCACCGTCGTGAGGATTTTATCTCCCGCAGCATGTCCGTATACATCGTTGATTGCTTTGAAGCCGTTCAAGTCGATGAACAGCAGACCGACATATTGTCCTTGAAGCACGGCATCGCTGATGGCCGCTTCGAGCAGCTCGATCATGCGGCGCCGGTTGTACAATCCCGTGAGGCCGTCGCGGTCGGCGAGCCGTTGGGTTTCGGCCTCGCGTGCCTTCATGACCGCCAGCTCGCGCATCAGGTGGGCATTGAGGGCGCGCAAGTGCTCCACCTCGCGCAATCCGTCCGACCGTAAGCGCCGCAGCGGCGCTACCGACGATAGCCTGGTGGCATCGCTCGTCGCTAGTTTCGTTCGACCATCCGGCATAGTTTGCTCCAATGAAACCCGGCCGATTTTCACGAATCCGAGGCCCGCAGGCGATCGGTCGGCCGCTGATGAATATGTAAGATTTCACTGACTGAAACTAGTTCTATGAGAATGATGCTGCACTGCAGGACTGTGACCCTGATCACAGAGGCTGTGAGCCGGTCGGTCAACCCCCCAGGTTCTTTGCCGTTACCATTCCCATGATGCAACCTGAAATAGCGGTCCTGCGTTTTGGCTTGGGCGCGAGACCGGGCGAATTGTCGGCGGCCGCGGCAGATCCTCGCGGTTGGCTCGCCGCGCAGATCAAAGGCGCCGTTCCCCTGGCCGTTCAGGCATCGTTGAGTTCTTCCGATCAGATCTTTAGCGCGCTGCTGCGGGCGCGCGAAGAACGTCAGGAAATGAAGCGCGAGTCGGCGGCATCGACCGATGCGAAGATCGCCTTCAATGCCGTTCGCGACACTTACCAGCCGCACTACCGGGCGCAGGTGCTGGCCCGCGCTCAAAGTGCATCGATCACTTCGCGGCCCTTTGCCGAGCGGCTGGTGCACTTTTGGTCCAATCATTTTGCCGTGTCGGCCGACAAGGGCGCGGTCTTCGGCTTGGCCGGCACCCTCGAGAATGAGGCGATCAGGCCGCACGTCGGCGGCCGCTTCATCGATCTGTTGCTGGCCGTGGAACAGCACCCGGCGATGATCGCCTTTCTCGACAATCAATATTCCATGGGCAAGGATTCCGACGCTGCGCGCATGGCGGCGCGGCGCTTCAACGAGGACGGCGCCCCGAAGCGCCAGTTTGGCATCAATGAAAACCTGGCGCGCGAGATACTCGAGCTCCATACCTTGGGAGTGAACGGCGGCTACAGCCAAACCGACGTCACCAGTTTCGCCCAGATCATCACTGGATGGTCGATCGGCGGCGGCAAGGGCCGGCTCGCGGGCGGCACGCCCGGCCGCTTTTATTTCCGCGAGAATCTGCACGAGCCCGGTGCGAAAACCTTTCTCGGAAAAACCTACTACGAAGAAGGCCAGCGCCAGGGCGAGGCGGTGCTCGCGGATCTTTGCCGCAAACCCGCCACGGCGCATTTCATTGCAACCAAACTGGTGCGGCATTTTGTCGCGGATGACCCCCCTGGCGCCGCCGTCGAGCGAGTCGCCCGAGCATTTCTCAAAACCGGCGGAGATCTTCCCCACGTGTACGCGGCCTTGATCGAGTCGCCCGAGGCGTGGGAAGCCGACTCGCGCAAGTTCAAGACGCCGGAGGATTTCGTCTTCTCGACGTTTCGCTCGCTCAATGTTTCGCCGAGCCAGCCCGAAGAGGTGCTGCGCAGCTTCGAACTCTTGGGACAGCGTCAGTACACGCCGGGATCGCCCGCGGGTTGGCCCGACACCTCGAAGAGCTGGGACGGGTCCGATGCGCTGATGCATCGAGTGCTGTGGGCATCTCGGGTAGCCGCCAAGTACGACAGCGGGATGGACCCGATGGATCTCGCCGCATCCAGCTTGGGTGGCTATGCCCGTCCCGAAACCCTGACCGCGCTGCACCGCGCCGCTTCCTCTGATCAAGCCTTGGCGCTTCTGCTGATGAGCCCCGAATTTCAACGGAGATAGCGATGCGCCAGCGTGCCAGCACTAGCAGTCGTCGCAGCTTCCTCTTGAGCACGGGAGCGCTGGCGGCGAGCGCCCTCATACCCAACGCATTGTTCGCCCACACCGGGGGATCCTCGCGCTTGGTGGTGGTGATCCTGCGCGGCGCTTTGGATGGTCTCGCGGCGGTTCCGCCGTACGCGGATCCGGATTATGCAAGTCTGCACCGTGAGCTGGCGATTGCCGCGCCCGGCGCAGTCGATGGAGCACTGGCCCTGGACCACACCTTCGGCCTGCACCCGTCATTGGCCTTCATGCACGAACGCTATGTGGCCGGCGAACTGATCGTTTTCAATGCCGTTGCTTCGCCCTACCGCGACCGATCGCATTTCGACGGGCAAAACGTGCTCGAGAATGGCCTGGCCAAGCCCATCGGCACCGCCGATGGCTGGCTCAACCGCGCGATCGCGGCGCTGCCGCGAGGCAACGGCCGATCCCAAGAGCGCGCTGTGGCCATCAGTCAGAATGTACCGCTGATTTTGCGCGGTGAGGCGCCGGTGATGTCAAAATCGCCGCAGAACACGCCGGATGTGGACGAGGATTTATTGATGCGCCTGGCGGACCTGTACTCCAAGGACGATTGGTTCTCGGCGCGCTTAAGCGAAGCGGTGCAAACCGATAAAATGGCGGACGAGGCCGGTAGTTTGGCCATGGCCCAGGATGGAGCGGTCCGAACGGCGGCTCCCGATCGAGTCAGTGCAGTGACTCGCATGGCAGCGACGCTCATGCGAAGCGAGGGTGGCCCCGAAGTCGCGGTGATCGAAGCCAGCGGCTGGGACACGCACGCGAATCAAGGCGGGGCGAAGGGAGCGCTTGCGCAGCGGTTGGCCGGACTGGACAAAGCCCTGCGGACGCTGGCCGATGAACTGGGTCCTCTGTGGCCCCAGACCGCGGTTGTCGTCATCACCGAGTTCGGGCGAACCGCAGCCATGAACGGCACGCGCGGCACCGATCATGGAACCGGTGGCTGCGCCTTTCTCGCCGGCGGCGCGGTGCGCGGCGGGCGCGTGATCGCCGATTGGCCGGGCCTCAACAGAGCCGGACTGCTCGACAACCGCGATCTGCGCCCGACGCTGGATTTGCGCAGCGTGTTCAAAACCGTGCTCGACGAGCACATGCGCGTCGATGCAGGCACGCTGGCGAATCGAGTATTCCCCGACAGCAGCGGCGCGCGCCCTCTCAAAGGGCTGATACGCGCCTAGACTGACGTTCGGCGAATTACATCCCCGGCGGTTTCGGATCCGGCCATGTGCTCGACATCACGGGCTCGGGTGCCGGCATTGGAGGCGGCGCTGCCGCCGGCGCGGGCGCCACGGGCGCTGCGGGTTTCGGCTTCGGCGCGGCCACCGGCGCGACGGGTTTGGGTGCCGGCGCTGCCTTCTTCTTCGGCGCAGCTTTGACGGCCTTCTTGGCGGTCTTTGCTTTGACGGCTGTCTTCGGTTTTGCCTTTGCCTTTCCCTTCGCCTTCATCGGCCGCGTCTTTTTCTTCGCGGCACTCTTTTTGGCGGGTGCGCGTTTAAGCTTGGCCTTCGCCTTCGGACGCTTTTTCGACTTGCTCTTTTTTGCCATGGTCACTCTTCTCCTGGAGATCGTTCGAACTCGCTGTGAGAGTAGCCCTGAAAAAGTCCGCTGTCATCTGTGAGTGAAGCTGGAGTCGGTCACGTGGATTGCGTAGGCTGCCTCAAGTGTCGAGTACGCAACCCATTCGCCCGCTAAAAGATGTCTGGCTAAGACCCCGGCGCGTGTTCCGCGAATTGGCGGCGCGGCCCGTGGGCATCACCGACTACTTGCTGGCGGCGGCGCAGGGCGTCGTGAGTTCGATTGTGGTCTATCGAACCCAATTGGCGGGAATTCACGCCAGTGCATCGGAAATTCTCGCCCGCTCGCTGCTGTTCGGGCCCATCGTCGGTGTGGTGAGCATCTATTTGTTCACAGCCATCTATGGACGCTTGGGCGCACGCGCCGGCGGCACGTCCGCGCGCAACCAAGTATTTCATGTGCTTGCCTACGGCGGGATACCCGTCGCGGCATCACTGCTCATGTGGGGATTCATGGCTCTGATCATTGGAGATGCGGCCATCGTCGCCACGCCCGGTGCGCCCGCGCCCGGCGCCGAGGTCGATGGCTTTGTCGCGCTCCTGCTGCGAGTGCAATTCGCGACGTACATGCTGCTGTGGGTCTGGAGCATCGTGCTGCAGGTGATGGGATTCAGTGAAATCTGGGGTCTTGCCACTCGCAAGACCTTTGGGGTCTGGGTATTCGGTCAAATCTTGGCGCTGATGGCGGTCCTGTTCCTGAGCATGTTGATCACCATTTTGTTACCGGACGCCGCGCCGCACTGACTATGAACTAGGGTCGGGCGCCTTGGTCGTTTCCGGCTCCACATTCGGAGCGGGGTTTGCGGCCGAGGCCGAGGCCTGCGCCGACAACTGGGGTGCTGGCGGCAATGATGGCGGGGGACTGTGTAGTCGCTCGATCACCGATTTTGCCACCTCGGCGGCCGTGCGTATCGGTTTGGGCGAGGAGCCGGCGGAAGCTTTGGCCGGCCGGCGCAATTTTCGCGCGGCCTTAGCCTTTTTTGGAGCTGCTTTGGGAACTGCTTTTCTTGGGGTCGCTTTTGGGGTCGCTTTGGGAGCCGCTTTGCGAACTGCTTTGGGAGCCGCTCGCTTCGCCGCCGCGGTCTTCACGGGCGGCGTCGATGGCGCCCCCGGGCGGGCGCTTTTCTTTTCGGCGCCGACCTTCTTGGGCGCAGGGGTAAAGAACGTACTTCGCGCGGCTTCCAATTTCTTTCTGGCCTGCTTGGCGGCTTTCTTTTCCACCCTGAATGCTTTGCGGGCTTGCTTGAGCCGCGCCTTCGCCGACTTGACCACCTGCTTGGCGGAAGCCGCACGCGCGGCGGCTTTTTTAACGGCCGCAGCAAGCAGTCGCACCGTTGCGATCCTCTTCGTGCGTAGCGTCGATGCGGAAGCCGTTGCCATGGTTAATTAAGGGAGCACTCGAAACAAAAATTCACGGATGTCGGCGACTTCCGGCGGACAGACGGCGTGCGCCATAGGATACTCGTGCCACTCGATTGTATACCCGTGGGCACGCAAAAAGTCCCGGGATTTCGATCCTAATATCATCGGCACCACGCCGTCCGCCTGTCCGTGCGCCATGAATATCGGCGTAGCATCGTTCGCCGGTTTGCGCTCGGCGACGAAGCTGTTCTCCCGCGGCAAATAACATGACAGTGCCATGACACCCGCCAGCCTTTCTTCGAGGCGAGGCGCCGTATACAAAGATACCGCGCCCCCCTGGGAAAACCCCGCAAGCACCATTCGATTGACAGGAATACCGCGCGCGGCCTCTTTGGCGATCAGCTCGCGAATCTGTGCATCCGAGCCCTGAAAGCCGCCGACATCCTCCGCGGCGTGCCGATCCAGCCCCTTGATGTCATACCAGGCGCGCATTCGCATCCCGCCATTGATGGTTACCGGGCGCACCGGCGCATTGGGAAACACGAACCGCCAACTCCTGGCGCCCCGCGGCACGAGCTGCGGCACGATGGGTTCGAAATCATGCCCGTCGGCGCCGAGGCCGTGCAGCCAGATCACCGCGGCGGTAGGTTTTGGAGCGGTTTCGACTTCTATGGTTTCCAGCATGCCGCTAATGTACCAGGAGCCTGCCTGACTATTGCGCGGCGGACCCGACGTGGTTGGCGATATCATCGCACCATGCCGATCACGCTGGACACTCTGCGCCGCTATGCCGTCGCGCGCTCGCTGTTCAAGCCGACCACTTTGCGTCGTGCCGTCGCCAAGCTTGGGTTCGTACAGGCCGACCCCATTCGCGCTCCGGCCCGCGCGCAGGACCTCACGCTGCGACATCGAGTCGCCGGCTATCGCGCGGGGGATCTCGAACGCCGCTATCCGGCGCTCGGGCTGGAAGAGGATTTCTTCGTCAATTATGGATTCTTGCCGCGCTCGCACCACGGCCTGATGCATCCCCGCGTACTGGAAACTCCTTGGACGCCGGCCCGCACAGTCCAGGCCGAGGCCGTACTGGCATTCATCGGCAATCGGCGGGCCGTACATCCCCGCGAAGTGGACGCGCATTTCGCCCATGGCAAGGTGAAAAATTGGTTCGGCGGGTCATCAAACGCCAGCACGCAGCTGCTGGACGCCATGCACTATCGCGGCCTGCTGCGGGTCGCGCGAAGGGTCGGCGGTACTCGCGTCTACGCCGCCCGCAAAAACCTTGCGGCGGCCGCCGAACAGGGGCCGCCGCCGGCAACCGCCGCCGCCAGAATGGACGCGCTGGTGGATGTGATCGTCGGTAAATATGCGCCGCTTCCGGCAGCGAGCCTCGGCTCTCTCGTGCACCGTTTGCGCTACGGGGCCCCGCAATTCGCCGCGGAGCGCGCCGCTGCCCTCGAGCGGGCGAAGCAGCGGCTGGGGACTGCGCGGGTCGACGGCGTCGAGTGGTATTGGCCCGCCGCTGAAAGGCCTCAGTCGGTGCGATGGCGGCCGGACCAGGCCGTGCGCCTGCTCACCCCCTTCGACCCCATCGTCTGGGACCGGCGCCGCTTTGAGGTCTTCTGGAGCTGGGCGTACCGCTTCGAAGCCTATACCCCGGCGCCGAAGCGCAAGCTGGGCTATTACGCGCTGCCGGTGCTATGGCACGACCGCGTCATCGGCTGGGGCAACGTGACCGTGGTCGGGGGCGCCTTGCGCGCCGCTTTTGGCTATAGCGCAGGGCAAGCGCCTCGCGATCGTGCGTTTCGCAGTGCGCTCGATTCGGAACTGGATCTGCTGCGCGAATTCTTGAAGGCCGACTGAGCCTGGCCGCATCGACGACACGCCATGGCGGGCGGCACGTATTGACAGCCTCTGCATTTTTATGCAAGATGCGCGCAATTTTATGCAGAGACTCGACATGCTCAGGTCCGAACCCGAACACAGCAACGCGCCGGCGCGCCGCACTACGCTCGCCAAGATCATTCGCGAGCAAACGGTCGGACGGCAAACCGAGTTGGTGGCGCTGTTGCGCAAACTCGGCCACGTCGCGACCCAGTCGAGCGTCAGCCGGGACTTGCGCGAGCTCGGCGTGGCCAAGATGGGTGATCGCTACGTGCTGCCCGATTCGGGGCAGGCGCCGAAGAATGATTTTTCGACGCTCAAACAATTCGTCAGCGCTCGTCTCACCGCCGGCACCAACCTGACCGTACTGAAAACCACGATTGGCTCCGCGCAAAGCGTCGCCGTCGCCATCGACAGTGCGCGCTGGCCGGAAGTCGTCGGCACGATTTCCGGCGACGACACGATTTTCATCGCCACAGCCGGCGCCGCCGCGCAGCGCGAACTCGGGCGCCGCCTGCTGACAATCTTCGGACGCTAAAAACCCATGACATCCACATCGAGGCAGGGCGCCGAGCCCATTCTATTGGCCTTTTCCGGCGGACTCGATACCTCGTTTTGCGTGCCGTGGCTCAAGGATACCTACCAACGGCCGGTCATCACCGTGACCGTCGACACCGGCGGCATCGATGCCGCGGCGGCGCGCTCATTGGCCGAGCGCTCCGCGTTATTGGGGGCGATCGAACATCATTTGATCGACGCGCGCACTGCCTACTTCGATCAGGTGCTGAAGTTTCTGGTCATGGGCAACGTGCGCCGCGGCAATGTGTATCCGCTTTGCGTCGGCGCGGAGCGCGTGCTGCAGGCACAGACCATCGCGCAAATCGCGCTGTCGCGCAAGACAACCATGGTCGCGCACGGCTGCACGGCCGCGGGCAACGATCAGGTGCGCTTCGAAGTGGCGCTGCGCACATTGGCGCCGGAGTTGGAGATCATTGCCCCAGTGCGCGATCGCGCCTTCAAGCGCCCGGAACAGCTCAAATACCTCGAGGAGCACGGTCTGCCCATTCCGCCGTTCGGCGCTGCGTATTCGGTGAATCGAGGCCTTTGGGGCGTCACCATCGGCGGCAAAGAAACCCTGACCTCCCAAGGCAGCATTCCCGATGATGCCTGGGTTTTGTCGAAGGACGCCTTCTCGAGTGCGCGCGTCCCTGAGCGGCACACCGTAGGATTCGCGCGCGGCGTGCCTTCGAGTCTCGACGGCAAGCCCTTAGAGCCGGTGGCCATCATCGAGCAGCTCGAATTGCTGGCTGGCCCGTTCGGCATCGGCCGCGGCATTCATTTGGGCGACACCGTGATTGGCACCAAAGGGCGGGTTGCTTTCGAAGCGCCGGCCGCTGAAGTACTGCTCACCGCGCATCGCGAGCTCGAAAAATTGGTGTTGACCGGCAAGCAGGCGCGCATCAAGGAAACGGTCGCGCAGCCCTACGGCGACCTGGTGCATGAGGGCCAGCATTTAGACCCGGTATGCCGCGACATCGAAGCATTGCTCGAGTCCTCGCAAGCCCGCGTCAGCGGCGATGTGCGGGTGCTGCTGCGCCCCGGATCGGTGTTCGTCGAGGGCGTCAGCTCGCCCTATTCCCTCATGGCCGCCTCCAAAGGCGTGTATGGCGAGTCCGCGGGAGAATGGACGCCGACGGATGCCTTGGGCTACTCGAAAATGCTGGCGCTGACCGGCGTGTTCTACAAGCGCGCCGGCGCGGCGCAGGCGCAATCGTGAACAGCATGCGCAGCGTCGTTGTCGACAAAATCGCCTCCGTGACGCAGGCCTGCGGCCTGTCCCATGAAATTCGCATCGCCCCGGAAATTCCCTGCGAGGAGGGTTTGGTCTTGGTGGTCGAGGTGCTCAACAACAAGGCGAATTACAACACCCTGGAGCTCACCAGCGGGCGGATGGCAAAGGTCGTTCGCGGCGATATCGTGGTGGGCGCCCTCGGCCATCGCAAGGCGCTGTTCGGCTACTCGGGCCACATTCCAGAGACGCTCAAGCCCGGCGACATCATTCAGATGTTGAATATCGGCGGCGTGCTCGGCATTTGCGATTCGGCCACGCAGGACAAGGGCAAGCCGTTCGACTGCAAGGTGCTGGGCACGGTGCTGGCTTTCCCTTTTCTCGGCGAGCGCATCGGCGTCCCCGCCAAGGTTGGCTTCAGGCCGCTGGACTACGATGCGGCGTTGAACGCGCGCGGCGTGCCGGTCGTCGCGCTGGCCGGCACCTGCATGGAAGCGGGCAAAACCGCGGCCGCCTCCGCCATCATCGCCCGCATGCGCCATCGCGGACTGGTGGTTGATGCCTTCAAGGCCACGGGAGTTTCGCTGCGCCGCGACATCATGGCATTCGAGGATTCCGGCGCGCGGCGCACCATGCTGTTCACGGACTTAGGGATAGTGACCACGACGGCCGCATGCGGACCGGCTCTGACGCGAACCATGCTCACGGAGATGGCCGGCGGCCAGCCGGATGCCATCGTGTTCGAATTGGGCGACGGCCTCCTCGGCACCTATGGCGTGGAGGCCATCCTGCGTCAGCCGGATATCAAGTCCGCGCTCACCGCGGTGGTGCTGTCGGCGAATGATCCGGTCGCCGCCTGGGGCGGCGTCAAGCTGCTGCGCGAACGATTCGGCATCGAACCCTGCGTGGTGACCGGGCCCGCCACGGACAATTTGGTCGGCGTCGAAATCATTCGCGAACAAATGAACGTCGAAGCCTTCAATGCCATCAGCCATCCGGCCGATCTCGGCGATCATGTCATCGCCTCGCTCGGACTGCGCAATGTGCGCGAATCCAAAGTAGCCGGCGAATGAGCGCGACGCCGGCGATCGTGCTCGGCGGGACCGGCTACGTGGCCGGAGAACTGCTGCGCCTGATTGCCGCCCATCCGCAGCTTCAGGTCGCGGCGGTGCTGTCAGACAGCCAGCCTGGCGCCTTCGTTTCAGGCGCTTTCCCGCACTTGAGCAGCGCCTATCCGGAACTGAAGTTTTCCGCTTGCGCTGAGATCGAGGAGCTGATCCGGCGCACGCCCGTATCGGCGCTGTTCTCCGCCGCGCCGCATGGCATATCGGCCGGCATCGTCGACCGGCTGCTCAACGCGGCTCAGGCCGCCGCAACGCGCGTGCACTGCGTGGATATTTCAGCCGATTTTCGCTTCTCCTCGCGGCAGGCTTACGAGGCGGTGTACAAGCATGCGCACGGCGCGCCGGGGCGGATCAGCGAATTCACCTGCGCGGTGCCCGAGCACATACAGAAATCGCCGACGCCGCACGTCGCACACCCCGGCTGCTTCGCAACGGCAACGCTGCTGGCGAGCGTTCCTCTGCTGGCGTTGGGACTCACCGACACGCGGCTTTTCGTGACCGGCATCACCGGCAGCACGGGCTCGGGCCGCAAACCGGCCGAGGGCACGCATCATCCGCACCGGCATAGCGACTTCTACAGTTATGGCGCACTGAGCCACCGCCACGTGCCGGAAATCACCGCCTGCGCGAAATTGGCGACGGGCATAGAGGCCGAATTCAATTTCGTGCCGCACTCAGGTCCCTTTGCGCGCGGCATTCATGTCACGGTGCAGGCGTCCTTGAAAAAATCCATCGACACGGCCCAGGCGCAGAAGGCCCTGGAGTCCTACTACAAGGATTGCCCATTCGTGCGCGTCGGCGACTCCGCGCCGCGGGTCAAGGATGTGGCGACCAGCAACTACTCGAACTTGAGCGCGGTCACCAACGGTAATTCCATTGCCGTGATGTCGGTGCTCGACAATCTCAATAAAGGCGCCGCCGGCGGCGCCATTCAATGGATGAATCGATTATTGGGCATTGCCGAGACCGCGGGGCTCACCGCGCCGGCACCCGGATGGACTTAAGGTCAAGGGACACCATGGCAGCGACAAATCCAGCGGCACAATTGCTCTCGACCCACCTGGCACAAGTGTTCGCCCAATATCCCATCGACGTGGCTCACGGCGAGGGCGTGTGGCTGCATGCGCGGGACGGCCGCAAGATTTTGGATTTCTACGGCGGGCACGCCGTCGCAGGCTTAGGCTACGGGCATCCGCGCTGGCTGGCAGCGCTCGAGCGCCAAGCGCGGCAGATGGCATTTCAAACCAATGCGCTGCCCATGTTGGTGCGCGAGCGCGCCGCCGCGCGCCTGACGAAGTTCGTGGGGCTCGGCCTCGAGACGGTTTTTTGGGTCAACAGCGGCGCCGAGGCCAACGAAAATGCCCTCAAGCTCGCATTTAAAATAACCGGCCGTTCCAAGGCGGTTGCCCTGGAGCAAAGCTTTCATGGCAGAACCGCGGCGGCCGGTGCGGTCACCTGGGGCGCGCTGGAGAAATGGTACGGCTTCCCGCGCACGCCCTTCGATGTGGCCTTCATGCCGCGCGACGGATTCGGCGCCGTGGACACGTGCATCGACCGCTACACCGCGGCAGTCATCGTCGAACCCGTGCAAGGCGTCGGCGGTGCCTACCCGATCGGCAAGCCCATACTGCAGGCTTTGCGCCGCCGCTGCGACGAGGTGGGCGCGGTATTGATATTCGATGAAGTGCAATGCGGCATGGGGCGCATGGGCGCGCCCTTCGGCGCCAATTTCTACGGCGTGACTCCCGACATCATCACCACGGCCAAGGCATTGGGCAACGGCTTTCCGGTATCCGCCCTGCTGCTGTCGCGCCGCGTGGCGAGCCAACTGAAATACGACGACATGGGCACGACATTCGGCGGCGGCCCCATGGCCTGCGCCGTCGCCGAAGCGGTGATCGACACCATCGAATCGGAATCGCTGCTCGCCAACGTCCGTCAGGTGTCGGCGTACCTGCGCGCAAGCTGCATCATCGGCCCCGTCACAGGTGTTCAGGGTGAAGGCTTTCTGCTGGGTCTGAAAACCTCGCGCCCCGCCAAAGAAGTTCAGGCGGCGCTGCTCGACAAGAATATTCTTACCGGCACCAGCGCGGATCCGCGCATCCTGCGTTTGCTGCCGGCATACATATTGAACGAAGGCCATGTGGACCAGCTGACCGACGCATTGGCCAGGATTTCTGCGTGAAGCGTTTTCTCGATTTGGCGGACTTCAACCGCGAGCAGATTCTCGATCTGCTGAAACTGGCACAGAGCCTGCTGGACAGGCCGGAGCCCAAGGCGCTGGCCGGCAAGATTTTAGGCTTGGTGTTCTTCAACCCATCGCTGCGCACGCTGGCTTCGTTTCAAGCCGGCATGGCGCGGCTCGGCGGCGCCTCTTTCGTGATCACACCCGGCCAGGGTAGCTGGCAGCTGGAAACTCAGCTTCACGCCATCATGAATGGCGGCGCCGCGGAACATATTCGCGAAGGCATACCGGCGCTCGCCTCTTACTGCGACGCGCTCGGCGTGCGCGCCTTCGCCGACGGCAAGAATCTGGCGAGCGATCTTCAAGAAAGCCTGTTCGGCATGATCGATGAGCTGTGCGAGAAGCCGCTGATCAATATGGAATCGTCCATGAATCATCCCTGCCAGGCGCTCGCGGACTGGCGGACCCTGGATGAGTACAAGGTTCCGGAGCGCGCCAAGTTTGTCCTCTCTTGGGCCTATCACCCCAAAGCCCTGCCGCTGGCGGTCCCCGCGGCCACCGCGCACATGGCGGCGATGCGCGGCATGGAAGTGGTCGTGCTGCGGCCAGAGGGTTTCGCGCTGCCCGCGCCAGTCATGCAGAAGGCGCGCGCGGCCGCATCCGCCGCCGGCGGTTCGGTCAGCGAAACCTCGGATCGGGCCGCCGCGCTGGCGGGCGCCAGCGTGCTGTACGCGAAGGAATGGGGCTCCACCAGCCACTACGGCGATGGCGAAGCTGACGCGCGGCTGCGCGCGGGTCTGTCCGACTGGTGCGTGCGCGAGCCTTGGTTTGCCGGCGCCGCGCCCGATGCCAAGCTCATGCACTGCCTGCCGGTGCGCCGCAACGTGGCGGTCGCTGATGAAGTTCTCGACGGCGCCCGCGCCGTGGTCAAGCGTCAGGCATTCAATCGAATGCCGGTGCAAATGGCGGTTCTGCATCGCATGCTGGGCTCCTAAATGTTGATCAGGGCGTTTGCTGTTTCGGAGTACTGTCAATGATCATGAATCGACCCGACCCTTCAGTCGCAGTGCGCGCGCTCAAGAGCGCGGCACCGTACATCCGCATGTACAAGAACAAGATCTTCGTTATCAAGGCGGGCGGCGAGGTATTCGCGGACGAGGTGTCGACGCGCGGACTGATCGAACAGGTGGCCATCCTCCACCAGGTCGGCATCAAGACGATTCTGGTGCACGGCGGCGGTCCGCAACTGGATCGCCTGCAAGCCTCGCTGGGATTGGAGACGCGGATGGTGAACGGGCGTCGAGTCACCGATCAACAGTCGATCGACGTCACGGCGATGGCCCTCAACGGATTGATCAACACCCGGATCCTCGCCATCTGCCGCGCGCTCGATATCGAGGCCATCGGTTTGAGCGGCGTCGACGCCGGACTGATACGCGCGCATAAGCGCCCGCCGGCGCCGATCGCGCCGGGCTCGAACGAAATCGTGGATTATGGATTCGTGGGCGATATCGATTCGGTGAACTCCGCTGTGCTCGAAAAGCTGCTCGAGAACGGCCTGATGCCGGTCGTCAGTCCTTTGTCGGCCGACTCCCATGGCACGCTGCTCAACATCAACGCCGATACCGTTGCCGCGGCTATCGGCGGGGCGCTGTCGGCCGAAAAGCTGGTGCTGTGCACCGGCGCGCCCGGAATCCTCGAGCGCGTCGAGGAGCCCGGCTCGGTCATCTCCTACACCGACATCAGGGGACTTCAGCGTCTGCGCGATCAGGGCAGTTTGAAAGATGGCATGCTGCCGAAGGCAAGCGCCATCGAACAGGCGATCCGCAGCGGCGTGCGCCGGGTGCACGTCATCAGCTACAAATCTGCCGATAGCTTGCTCGCCGAAGTGTTCACAAACGAAGGTACCGGCACGCTCGTGGTCGCTGATTTGAACGCACTGAGCCCGGCGGAACAGCTGGCGCAGGCATGAGGCAAACGCGGCGATGACGCGACTTTGGGACAAGGGCAATTCCCTCGACGCGCGCGTGCTCGACTACACCGCGGCGGACGATCACGCACTGGATAACCGATTGGTGCGCTACGATGTTCGCGCCTCCATCGCGCACGCGGAAATGCTCGCAGAGCAGGGTCTTTTGTCGGCGCAGGAGCTTGCGGCGATTCGAGCAGCGCTGACCGGCATCGGCGATGAGCATGCAGCCGGGAAATGGCGCATTTCGCTCGAACAGGAAGATTGCCAGACGGCGATCGAGAATATGCTCACCGCGCGCATCGGGGCGGCCGGCGGGCGATTGCATGCCGGACGCTCGCGCAACGATCAGGTGCTAGCGGCGCTGCGCCTCTACATGCGCGATGCCGCGGAAAGCCTGCGGCAGGGGGCGATCGCGGTGGCCGATGCGCTGGATGCGCTGGCGGCGCGCGAGGGGGCCGTGCAAATCCCCGGCTATACCCATATGCAGCAGGCGATGCCGAGCAGCGTCGCGCTGTGGGCCTGCGGCTTTGCGGCGGAATTGCGCGACGATGCCGATGGATTGCAGCTGACGCAGCGGCGCATCGGGAAAAATCCTCTGGGCTCCGCCGCGGGTTTCGGCACGCCGAATCTTCGCATCGACCGGGAGTCGACCCGGCGGCGCCTGGAGTTTGCCGTGACTCACCAACCGGTTACCGCGGTACAGCTGTCGCGCGGCAAAGCCGAAGCGCAGCTGCTGTTTGAAATCACGCTGCTCACGCAGGATTGCGCCAGGCTTGCAGCGGACCTGCTGCTGTTCTATACGCATGAGTTCGGCTATGTGGCGCTGCCCGACGCCTTCACCACCGGCTCCTCGATCATGCCGCAGAAGCGCAATCCGGATGTATTCGAATTGATGCGCGGGCGCAGCGCGGTGGCGCAGGCGGCCCTCAACGAAGTGCTCGGAATCACGCAAAAGCTGACCTCGGGTTATCACCGCGATCTACAGCTGATCAAGCCGCCGTTGTTTCGCGGCATCGATTCCTGTCTGCAGACGCTGGAAATTCTGCCGAGCGCGCTCGACGGCGTGCGCTTTCGCGCCGACAAGGTGAGACTCGATCCGGCAATTCACGCCGCCGCCGCCGCCAACGCGCTGGTAGCCGAAGAAGGCATTCCATTTCGCGAGGCCTACCGTCGGGTGGCCGCAAAACTCAAGGACCCTGAATGACAATTTGGCGCAGCCTCAAGTCCGTCGAAGAGTTGAACCGGGAAAGTCTTGGAACCCTCAACCAGAGTCTCGGGATTCTCTTTACGGAGATCGGGGATGATTTTGTCCGCGGCACCATGCCCGTGGATGAGAGGACCCGCCAGCCCTACGGGCTGCTGCACGGTGGAGCGTCTGTGGCGCTTGCCGAAACGCTGGGAAGCATGGGGGCCGCGATGTGCGTGGACGCCGCGCAGTACCAAGTCGTCGGTCAGGAGATCAACGCCAATCACGTGCGCGCCGCGCGCTCAGGACTGGTGACCGGGACCGCGCGGCCGGTGCACATTGGCGGCAGAACGCATGTCTGGACCATCGATATCGTCAACGATGCCCAGAAATTGGTGTGTACGTCGCGTATTACCATGGCGGTCATCAAGCTCGGCGCATTCGCGCCTTAGGAACGGCGCTGGCATTTGTAGCCAAAGGAGGCGTAATCTTCTGCGCCATGAAAAATCCTACTCTTGAAAGTCTGCGTCTGACCTCATTCCTATGGCTCCTCATCGCCGCCGCGCCCCTGGCCATCGCGCAAATTCCCGCTGCCCCGAGCGGACCCCCGGCGCCGACCGTTGCGCCGGGCGCCGATCCGGCGCCGCCGCCAACCCCGGAGCAAATCAGCTACTTATTCGGCGAGACATTCGGCTGGCAAATGCGCAACTCCGGCATCACCAACGAAATATCGATCGAGGCGCTCAACCGAGGAATGAAGGCAGGGTTGCAGGGCAAGAAACCTACACCAGCGGAACAGCAGCAAATGACGGCGTTCTTGCGCAACACCATGCAAGCCTCGATTGACCGCAATAAAGCGGCGGCGAAGGATTTCCTGGACCGCAATGCGAAGGCCAAGGGCGTGGTCACCACCGCCTCGGGACTTGAATACAAAATCATTTCGGCCGCAGACAAGAACGCGCCCGCCATCCATCCCAGCGACAGGGTGACCGTGGATTATCGAGGCAAGCTCATCGATGGAACGGAATTCGACAGTTCGTACTCGCGCGGCATGCCGGCAACATTTCCGGTCACCGGCGTCATCAAAGGATGGCAAGAAGCGTTGGTGCTCATGCAGCCAGGCGCAAAATGGCAGCTATTCATACCGCCGGCATTGGCCTATGGCGATCGCGTGCAAGAAAAAATCCCGGCCGGCTCGGCGCTGATCTTCGAGGTGAACGTGCTGAAGGTTGAAGCGGCGCCGGCCCCAGCGCCGCCAGCCCCTGCGGCAGCGCCGGGTACTGCCCGGCCGCAGGCGACTCCGCCGCCAAAACCCTGAGCCCAGGAGCCACGGGGCATACCCAGACAGGCTCCTAGCGCTTTAGATCGAGCGCGTCGGTCAAATCGCCCATGGGCGGCTCAGCGTGCTCGGCGAGCGCATGATCGCGCAGCGTGATCCCCGACAGGACAGTCAGGCCGAAGCGGCGCGTGATGAAGCGCAGGATGGATTCGGTGTCGTACTGGGTGTGATCGACCGTGCCGCGCTTGGCATAGGGAGAAACGATCAGCGCCGGGATCCTCGTGCCGGGTCCCAATAAATCGGCCCGCGGCGGCGGCACATGATCCCAGGCGCCGCCGAATTCGTCATAGGTGATGACGATCAGCATGTGGTTCCACTGCGGCCCGGCGCGGAGTTTCGCCACCAATTCGGCAATGTGCGCGTCGCCCTCGGCGACCGAGGCATAGCCGGCATGCTGATTCACATTGCCCTGCGGCTTATAGAAGGTCACGGCCGGCAATCGTCCGTCGGCGATGTCGGCCAGCAAATCGCGGTAGTCCTTCAAATGCGCGGCGCGGTGCTCCGCGTGCGTTGCAGGATCGAAGTTGGCGTAGTAATTGAAAGGCTGGTGGTGCGGCTGAAAGTCGGGGCTGCCGCCCGGGGTCTGCGGCGCGTAGATCACTTGGCGCATTTTCGAGGGCGCCTGGCTGCCGTCGGCCCGGGCTTCGTTCCACGCGCCCGTGTACCAGGCCCAGTTGATGTTTTTTGCCTCCAGCGCATCGCCAATATTGTGTTGCGTTTGCGGAGGCAGCGTCGTGGCGCGATCGGGATCCGCGTACATCAGGCTCGAATCGCTGGGGGAAGGCGCATTGCCGCTCGGCTGGTAAGGCGGCTGCATGGTGTTCACTGCGTAGAACTTGCCGTCGCCGAAGTAATTGCTCGGCGTGATGTCGCCGCTCTTCGCAAATCTCGGGGGTTCATCGAGCGCGGACTTGGGCGGCATCTGTGCCGTCTGCAACCGCGGCACATAGCCGCCGCTCGAATCATGCTCGAGCAGGGTAATGCTCGGCTTGGCGCGTACCGTGTCGGCGTTGGGATATTCCGGCGCGCAGGCGCAAATCAGGTATTGATGATTGAGGAACGATCCGCCGAATGCGCCCTGGAAAAAATTGTCGGCAAGGACGAACTCGCGCGCCAGCGCAAACAGCGCCGAGCGGCTGTAATCGTAGTGCCCCAGCGCCAGGCCGCCGGCATCCGACCATGCGGCGAATCCATCATTCTTTCCGCCGTCGATCTGCATTTGATTTTCGAAGAAGCGATGCCACAGATCGCGCGTGACGGTGGCCGTCGACAAAGTGGTTTGCGATTGCCCCGTAAAGCCATGTTCGATGGAGAACGGCGCATTCGGCAAGCCCACACTTTGCTGCTGCGTCACCACGGGAGCGACGCCCGGCGCCGTTACTCCTCCCCACGACGGCGGAAGGACGGATAGTACCGTCCCATCGCGATCGACCTGAGCTCGATACGCGGGCAGCGGGCGCCCTGCTGCATCGATGACTTCGCCGAGGCCTCGGGCGCCGGGAAAGTTTCCGTACAGATTGTCGAAGGCGCGATTTTCGGCATAGATGACGACGATGGTGTCGATCTTGCTGCGCAGCGCAAGCGTCGTTGCCTGCGCAACGTCGCCGCCGGACCCGGCACTCCCGAGACGCTGATCGGTGCAGCTATTGAGAAGCGCCGCCGCAAGGACGCACGCAGACGCAATTTCTTGTTTCACGAGAGTGAGTATAGTGCGCGGCGCCGCCCCCCGCGACGGCGGGGCGCCTGTCCCTCAAACCGTCTGGAAACTCAGTGCTCGAATCGCAGCGCTAGAATGTCCAGAGCGCGCTCACCATCACCGCATCCGGGTCGCCGTAAGGCGAACTGATGCGCTCATACTCGGCGCGCAGTGTCAGGCCAAAGGGAAGCTTCGATTGCACGCCGGCGCCATAGGCGAACTTGGTCTGGGTGACATGGTCGCGGCCTACAAAGGTGTAGTTGGGGCAAGGGCTGCCGCTCACACAGGCCGCCGAAGCAAATTCATCGGCGTAGAGCGAGAGCCGAGCGGCGCCGGCTTTGGCGAAGACATCGATCCATGGCACCGGCAGCGGCAGATAGCCGACGCCGAAAAGCACCGGCGCGGTGGGATGGGAATCGGTTCCGTATTGGGCGGCGCTGCAATTGCCGTTGTAATAGTTGCTGTAATATCCATTGCAGCTCGGGTGACCGAAATCGATATATTCGGCCTCGACACCGAACATCTGTATGGGCCGGATTCCCACGAACGCCTTCCACGCGACTTGATAGTCGTTGTAGTAAGCGGGCAATCCGTAGGAGGGATCGTCGCTGCGGATCTGTGATTCGCCCGCGCCCGCGCCCACATAAAACCCCACCGGATTTTGGGCCAGAGCCGCTGTTGACATTCCGCATGCCGCCGCCAGGGCGCAAACCATGCCCAAGGTCTTTGAAATCCGCATCATCGATTCTCCGGATAAGCTTCGTGGTTTCGACCCCGACGTGCTGCAGGAAGTTCCTGTAAAACCAGGCGCGCCGCGCGGGTATACTCAACATCATGAAAATTGTTCATATAGGGGTCCTATTGTGCCTCACCGGGGGGATCCTCGGTTGCGGACAAAAAGGCCCGCTGGTCATGCCGGATGCGCAAAAGCACAAGCGCAGCATTCCCACGCTTCCCGGCGCACCCGCCGCGGCCGGCGCGCCCGCTGCGCCCGCCACCCCTGCCGGCGCCAATGCACCCACAACCCCTCCACCGTCCGGCACCGGCAGTGCGGTCAGCCCCACACCTGCGCCCGCGGACTCGACTTCACGACCTTGATCAGCAGCCTGTCTGAATATTCCACATGGCCGCACGCAAACTCATCTTGGTCGACGGTTCGGGCTATTTGTATCGCGCATTCCATGCGCTACCGCCGCTGACAACCTCGAGAGGGGAGCCCACGGGCGCGGTCTTGGGCGTGCTCAACATGCTGAACAAGATGCTCAAGGAGGAAAATCCCGAGCGCATCGCCGTGGTATTCGATGCCCCGGGCCGCACTTTCAGAGACGATCTTTTCGATCAGTACAAAGCGCATCGCGTGCCGATGCCGGATGACCTGCGCTCGCAGATTCAGCCTCTGTTCGACATCGTGGCAGCCATGGGGCTGCCGCTGCTGCGCGTGCCCGGCGTTGAAGCGGACGATGTGATCGGCACGTTGGCGAAGCAGGGAGCGGACGCGGGTTTCAAGGTGATCATCTCGACCGGCGACAAGGACATGGCGCAGATCGTAGGTCCAAACGTCGAATTGCTGAACACGATGAGCAACACACGCCTCGACCGCATCGGCGTCAAGGCGAAGTTCGATGTGTTCCCCGAACAGATCGTCGACTACCTTGCGCTCGTCGGCGACACATCGGACAACATTCCAGGCGTCACCAGCGTCGGCCCGAAGACCGCGGCGAAATGGCTGAATCAATATGAAACCCTCGACAGCTTGATTGCGCATGCGGCCGAGATCGGCGGCAAGGTGGGCGAGAATTTGCGCAATGAACTTCCCATGCTCGAACTGTCGCGCAAACTCGCCACCATCGATACCACGCTCGAGTTGGATGTCACCGCCGAGCAATTGAGCGCCGGGACTCCCGACCTTGCGCGCCTGCGCGAGCTGTACACCCGGCTGGAATTGCGGGCGCTGCTCAAATCCTTGGGGCCTGAAAGCGCGCCGCCGCCGAGCGGTGGGATTGCCGAGGTGGGCGTGATCATCGCCGAAACCGAAAGCTCTGGAGCGACCCAGGTCGCGGCCGCCATTGCCGTCGTCAGCCGCCCCGCGGCGCGCGACTATCACAAGATCCTCTCGCAAGAAGCGTTCCACGCGTGGCTCGAGAGGCTCAAAGCGGCGCCGCTGATTTCCTTCGATATGGAAACCGACAGTCTCAACTACATGCAGGCGCGCATCGTCGGCATCTCTTTCGCCGTGGCGCCCGGCGAGGCGGCCTATGTGCCTCTGACGCACGACTATGCGGGCGCGCCGCAGCAGCTCGATCGCAATGAGGTTCTGGCGGCGTTGAAACCCATCCTCGAGGACTTGACCAAGGCAAAGCTCGGGCATCATCTTAAGTACGATTCTCACGTACTGGCGAATTACGGCATTGCGCTGCACGGCCAGCGCTTCGACTCCATGCTGGAGTCCTATGTGCTGAACAGCGTTGCCACGCGCCACGACATGGACTCGACGGCCGAACGATATCTCGGCCTCAGGACCATTCAGTATGAAGAAGTCGTCGGCAAGGGCGCCAAGCAAATCACTTTCAATCAGGTGGATGTCGATCGGGCTGCGGAATATTCGGCCGGGGATGCGGATGTCACGCTGCAGCTGCATCAGGCGATATGGCCGCAAATCGAAGCGGTCCCGGCGCTGAAGTCGGTCTACGAGACGATCGAGCAGCCTCTGGTGCCGGTATTGTTCCGCATGGAGCGCACCGGTGTGCTGGTCGATCGCGAGCTGTTGAAGGCGCAGAGTTCGGAGTTGGCGGCGCGAATGCTCGAACTGCAGTCCCTCGCCCATCGGGAAGCCGGCGGTCCGTTCAACGTGGATTCCCCGAAGCAGCTGCAGGAAATCTTGTTCGGCAAGTTAGGCATTCCGGTCATGCGCAAGACGCCGACCGGCCAGCCCTCCACCGCCGAGGATGTTCTCGAGGAACTTGCAGCGAACTATCCTTTGCCCAAGCTGATCCTTGAATATCGCGGCGTGGCGAAGCTCAAGTCCACTTATACCGATAATCTGCCGCTGCAAATCAATGAGAAGACCGGACGCATACATACCTCCTACCACCAAGCGGTGGCTGCGACCGGAAGACTGTCGTCGATGGATCCGAATTTGCAGAACATACCCATCCGGACCCAGGAAGGGCGCCGCATCCGCCAGGCGTTCATCGCTCCCGCGGGCCACTCGATCATCTCCGCGGATTATTCTCAGATCGAGCTGCGCATCATGGCGCATCTGTCGGGCGACGCGACGCTGCTGCGAGCTTTCGCCGAGGATCGCGATGTTCACGAAGCCACTGCCGCGGAGGTGTTTGCGGTGCCCTTGGACGCCGTCAGCGCCGATCAGCGGCGCTCGGCAAAGGCCATCAATTTTGGTCTCATGTATGGAATGTCCGCGTTCGGACTGGCGCGGCAGTTGGGCATAAGCCGCGGCGAAGCGCAGAAGTACATGGATCTTTATTTCGAGCGCTATCCGGGCGTGAGGCGCTACATGGAAGAGACTCGGCGCCAGGCGCGAGATGCCGGCTTCGTCGAGACTGTCTTTGGACGCAGGCTCTATCTTCCGGAAATCCAATCGCGCAATGCCGCTTTGCGCCAATACGCCGAACGCAGCGCCATCAATGCGCCCATGCAGGGGACCGCGGCTGACATCATCAAGCGCGCCATGATCGATGTGGACTCTTGGTTGCAAAGTTCGCGCATTCCGGCTCGCCTCATCATGCAGGTGCACGATGAGCTGGTGCTCGAGGTCGCCGACGATGCCATCGACACGCTTGTAGGACAAACACGGACACACATGATCCGCGCTGCGGATTTGGCGGTGCCGCTCAAGGTTGATATCGGCATTGGGAGGAATTGGGATGAAGCGCATTAGCCGTGCGCCACTGCTGTTTAGGATGCGTTTAAATAGGTGCAAGCGCTGAAAAATTGGCGCAAAATCACCCGAAAGCGCAGAGCGCAAAGTTTTGACAAGATTCACGACTGGCTTTCAAAGGACTGGAACTTTCGCAAACCATCCCCATCTAATCTAATGAGCGTTAAGTCGCTCCCCGCTCTTCTCCCTGAGCGGGCAAGACCCGGTTTGTCATCCCCATGCCGGGTTGGTCTGCCCCGATGGACGCCACAAGCGACCATCGGGGCCTTTTTTTGTGCGCCCCTTACGTGCCGGCGAGCCAGCGGTCCATGACCTCTCGCGCTTCGTCGACCCCTTGTGCTTGATGCGCCGAGAATAGTTGCGCGGACACGGCAGCGTCTGCGCCGGCGGCCAGAGTTTCCCTGAGCACACGCTGAGAATCGCGTCGATTCAATTTGTCTGTTTTTGTCAACAGCACATGCGCAAGGCGATTGCGTGCAAGCACCCACTCGAGCATCGCGACATCCTGAGCGCCGAGGCCGCGTCGGCTATCGACGATCAGCATGAGGCCGACCAGCGATTCGCGCACGTTGAAATAATGTTCCATGAGCTTGAGCCAGTGAAGCCGCACTCGTTCGGGTACCTTGGCAAATCCGTAACCCGGTAGATCCACCAAGCGCCTTCCGGGGGCCAACTCGAAAAAATTGATCAACTGGGTACGTCCCGGGGTTCGGCTGACCCGCGCCAAGCCGGTCCGATGCGTAATGACGTTGAGGGCGGTTGACTTGCCCGAGTTCGAGCGCCCGGCGAAGGCGATCTCTCTGCCAATATCCGGCGCGAGTTGATGCGCTTCGGCGGCGCTGGTCACGAATTTCACGTTGGGGTAGGTCGACATGGGCGCTGCCGGACGCAAATTATTGACTCTAGTGTACAATTTAGGGTTGACAACAGGTCACAATAAAAATGGGGTATCAGGCGATCATGAAGCGGCTTTGGATTCTTGCGGCACTATTTTCCGGCCTGATCGGCACCACTGCGCTCCCGGCCAGCAGTATCGAAGCCGGCGCCACCAAGGCGACCACCTGCCAGGCATGTCATGGGGCTACCGGCAACAGCACGAATCCAGAATGGCCGAGCCTGGCCGGCATCGGCGCGGAATACATCGCCGAACAGCTGAAGAATTTCAAAGACGGCAAACGCGCCAATGCCGTGATGATGCCGATGGCCTCGTCGCTGACTCCGGACGACATGCTGGATCTGGGCATGTACTTCGATAGTTTGGTCAACACCGGATTGGAAGCGGATCCCTCCTATTGGAAGGCCGGCGAAACGTTGTATCGCGGCGGAGATCGGGCGCGCGCAATTCCGGCGTGCATGGCTTGCCATGGCCCCACCGGCAAGGGCAATGAGTCGGCCAAATTCCCGGCATTGCGCGGTCAGCAGTCAGGCTATGTGGTGAAGCAATTGAACGATTATGCATCGGGCACCCGCACGACGGGACCGAACGGCATCATGCAGGCCATCGCCAAACGCCTGAGCGCCGACGATATTCGAAACCTCGCCTCGTACGTGCAAGGGATTCGCTGACTTGCGCATGCGGCTCGCCTTGCTGGCAGGATTGGCGTTCGCACTGGTCGCCTGCGGCAGGCAGGGGTCTTCGAATACGACGCCCGCAGGCGCGCACGCCCCTGAGGCGGCTGCGCCCGCCCCCAGCGCATCCAAGCCTTCCGTCGCCGCGCACGACAAGTCGGCGCCCGAATCCAGTCAGCCGTTGACGCTTACCCGCGTGAACGAAGACGGATCCGAGACGGTCGAGGAGACAACCGGCGACAGCGGCACGCATAATCCGCTGCTCGCGGCGGTTGCCTCGACTGTGGCGGCCGCAACCTCGGCGGCGGCGGCGGCGACGGCCGGTTCCACGCAGTGGCAGGATGGGGTCAACTACACACGTCTGGTGCCGGCTCAACCGACATCGGTCCCCGCCGGGCAAGTCGAGGTGCTGGAATTTTTTTGGTACGCCTGTCCGCACTGCTACGCGCTCGACCCGTTGGTCGAATCCTGGAACAAGGCCAAGCCGGCCTACATCAGTTTTTCGCGGGTTCCGGTGCTGTGGAACGAAGGTCACCGTTCGCTGGCGCGTCTTTTTTACACACTGGACAGCCTGGGCAAGTTGAACCAAGTCCACGACGAAGTTTTCAAGGAAATCCAGGTCAACGGCAACCCTCTGATCGGCGGCGATCCGGCCAACGTCGCCGCCGCCGAACGCCTTCAACTGACGTTCGCTAGAAAATTGGGCATCCCCGAGGATGCATTCGAGAAGGCGTATCACTCGTTTGGGGTCGAGACCGCGATGCAAAGAGCCGACGAGCTGGTGCAGCGCTATCGTGTCACCGCTGTTCCCACCTTCGTCGTGAACGGTAAATACATCGCCGACGTGAGTACCGCCGGCGGACCGGAGCGTTTGCTATCCTTGATCAGTGATCTCGCGGCACAAGAGCACAAGCACTAGGCTCACCCTCAAAGATGGGTAAGGGCCGGCTCGAAGCGTTCAGCGATGGCGTCATTGCCATCATCATTACCATCATGGTGCTGGAACTAAAGGCGCCCATCGGCTCCGGTTTCGATTCCCTGCTGCCGCTGATTCCGGTTTTCTTGAGCTACGTTCTCAGCTTCGTGTACGTCGGGATTTATTGGAACAATCATCATCACATGCTGCACGCGGCCGAGAGCGTCAGCGGCCGAGTTTTATGGGCCAACCTGCACTTGCTGTTTTGGCTGTCGCTGTTTCCATTTGTGACGGCCTGGATGAATGAGAATCTTTCCGTCGCCGCACCTGTGGCGCTGTATGGATTCGTGTTGCTGATGGCGGCGGTGGCCTATTTTATTTTGGCGAGGATTTTGATCCGAGATAATGGCGCGGACTCCGCGCTGGCGAAGGCCTTCGGCAAGGATTTGAAGGGCGCGGTCTCCATCGTGCTTTACGCTCTCGGCATTTTGCTGTCGCTTTGGCATGTATGGATTGCTCTGGCGGTTTACATCTTGGTGGCCATCATGTGGGTCATCCCTGACAGAAGGATCGAAAAATGATGCGCACCCACGCCGGCGGCTGCCATTGCGGGCGAGTCCGCTTCGAAGTGATTGCACCGGCCAACATCGAAGTCTCCGACTGCAATTGCTCCATGTGCAGCAAGTCCGGATATCTGCATCTGATCGTGCCGGCCGAACAATTCAAGCTGCTTTGCGGCCGCGAAGCGCTCTCGACTTATACGTTCAACACGCGCGTCGCGAAGCATTTCTTTTGTTCGACCTGCGGCGTGAAGTCATTCTATGTTCCTCGGTCGCATCCTGACGGCATCAGCGTCAACGCACGCTGCATCGACGGCGGCAGCATCGAATCGATGTCGGTAAACCCATTCGACGGGATCGAGTGGGAAAAAGGCCGGGCGGCATACGGCGGCGATCGGAGCGCCTGAATTGCCTTGTTTTGGTGCGCCACGCACTGCCGGCGCGCACTCACGACATAACGGGGAATCTGGGCCAATTATGTTGACATGAGCTGGCGCTGCGGCGATGTTTGGCGCAAATTTGTGATCCATATCGCGCGCGGTGTCGGGTGGCTTTGAGATGCGCCCCAGCCTCGTCAGTTGCGATGAGGGATCATTCAACCATGGCAGCCATTGGATCCACAGCCCAACCGCCGACGGCTTACGCAGCACTGCTGACGTTGGTGCTTTATGGCTTGGTTCGCAGCGGCGAAGCCCTGGCGGGCGACCAGCTGTTCACTGAGGATCCGGCATCGAAGCCTGACCCTGCCGGTACACATGCACCGCGCGAATCCGCGCCGCTGCGTTCGCCTCTGTCTCTTTCTTTGGATCGGGGCGGCGAGCAGCAGAAGTTTTCAGCCACGGAGTTTCGGCCGCGAGTTCGCGCGCAGAGCGAGTTCGACGAACCCACGACTGACAGCATCATCGGCGACAAGGCCTCGTTCGAAGGCTCGGTTTGGCAGCGGATGGCGGAATTCAAATCCCAGGATCGTTTGCGCCTGCTGACCCTGTGGCAGACGCGCGGCAGCACGCTTTCTCTGCAAGCGGGCAAACGCGGCGGCCCGTCGCTGCAATGGAGCAGTCCGTGGATGATGCGCGACGGCGCGAGCTCAGGCTTATTCGACCGGTGGTTGTCGGTGCCGCTGCGCGGCATCTCCAATGGGTCGCGAAACGCCGCGGTACGCCCCACGCCCGAACCAGCCAAGCAGGTCAATCCGCCCACGACGGCGAGCGTGCCGTAAGTCCCTTTACCGGGCGGCCAGCCCGGCATAACGCCGAAAAAAGCTGTCCGGCTTCCACTCCGGCCGATGCGGATCATCGGCGACTTCGATCGTGAGTGCGCGGATGACCTCTTCATATTCCGCCGCGGCCGCCAGATCGACAGGCTGCGCGGCATCGTCCGAGGGCGAGTGGTAGCGCTGCGCGCGCCAGGTCTTGATGATCTGCTCCTCAGGAGAGCCTGGAGCCGCGCCGATGTCGATCATCAAGGAAGGAACGCCATGGCGCACGAAATTGTACTGGTCGCTGCGGATGAACACATTGAGCAGGGGCTTTGGATCCGGTTGCACGCGCACGCGAAGCGGAGCGCTGACCTGCACCAAGCGGTCGCCCAGATCGGACTCGGCAAAACCGTAGGCGGTCAGCACTTTGAGCGGGATGATGGGCAGAAACATATCGGTATTGATATCGGCAACCATCGACTTCGGTGGCACCGTCGGGTGCGCGGCGAAATACTTCGATCCCAGCAGTCCCTTCTCCTCGCCCGTAACCCAGACGAACAATTGCGAGCGCTTGAGCTTTGCGTGGGTCTGTTTCAGAGAACGCGCGAGATCCAAGAGCAGCGCGCTGCCCGACCCATTGTCCATGGCTCCGTTATAGATGCGATCGCCGTTGACGGGCTCGCCGATGCCGAGGTGATCGATATGCGCCGAGAGCACGACATACTGTTCCTTGAGCCGCGGGTCCGATCCGGTAATGCGGGCGACCACGTTGGTCGATTCGACATTCTGCGTGCGCACGACCATGACGGCGCTGACGGATACGCGCAACGGAAAATGCGGCAGAGGTTTGCGGTCCTTGGCCAGAGAGGCAAGTTCCGCAAACCTGTGTCCGGATCCCTCGAGCAGCAAGTCCGCATAGGCCGGATTGAACATGACCCCAAGCCGCCCTCCTTCGGTCTCGTCGAATTCCCGCCCGATGAGGTCCATGCCGGGGTGATTTCGGTTCAAAGCCATGCTCGCCCATGGCCGGTCCATCGATTCCGGATTGGGAATTTGGATGATGCCGATGGCTCCGGCGGCTTTGAGCACTTTCCAGCGTTCACCGGTCGATTGGTAATGAGCGCTCAGCGCCGGCGGCAGGTCGGCGGGCGAACCTGTCAGGATGACGGCAACCTTGTTCCTGAGATCAAGACCTGCGAAATCGTTGTAGCCTGTTTCCGGCACGTTGAGGCCGTAGCCGGCAAACACGAGCGGCGCCTCCACCTTCGGCGCGACACCATAGCGAGTGGAGAGATAGGCCTGCTCTCCCAACGCGATGCGTTGCGCCTGACCGTCCCGGATCAGGGAGAGACGGCAGTCGGCCTCGACGATCTTCCTCTGCCGTAGCTTGACGCTCTGATAGTACCCGTTCGAACCGGCAGGCTCGACACCCAGCGCCTCGAGCTTGGCGACGATGTACGCCTGCGCCTGCCGTTCGCCGCTGCTGCCGGTGTCGCGGCCTTCGAACTTATCGTCCGAAATCACTTTGACGATGTCCCACCACGATTGCCCGTCGAAGTGTTCCGCCGCTCGAGCCGTGCAGCCGAGCACGAGCAACAGCAACGCCAATGATCTGTACGGCATATTCGCTCCCTTTATTGCTGGGCCGCCGGATTCTGCGCCGGCGCCTGCGCTGCTTGGCCATCGGCGATCATCGTGGCCGCCGCTGCCTGATTCTCCTTGAGCCATATCATGGCGGCATGCACGCGCTTGTAGCCGCTCGGGTGATCGTAGAACACGAACTCTTCGATGGGTCCGGGACTGATTTTCCGGTAAGTGGAAAGGCGCATCGCCGCAGTGGCCCAGCCATAGGGTTCGCGCGCCGCATTCAGGCCGAAGGCATCGGCTTCGCCCTCGTAGCTGCGGACAATCGTATTATTGATGGGCGTCAGCAGAAAGAAAAATAGGGAGAACAAGGCGACGGCCAGAGGCAGCGCCGCAGGGTCCGTCCGGTCTCCCAGGCCAAGACGGCCGCCCCAGCGCAGCAGTGCGCGGTCCAGACTGACATTGAGCAGCCACATCGAGACGCCGATGACCAGCGCCAACAAGATCGGCTCTTTCCAAACGTGATTGAGCACGTAATGCCCCATCTCGTGGCCGAGCACGGCTTTGATTTCCGGCAAGGAAGATTTATTCAGAAGATTGTCATTCAGGGCGATGCGTGTGGTGTTGAGAAGCCCGGCCACATTGGCGCTGATCCGGGTGGTCTGTTTGGATGCGTCGAACCATTCGACGTGGTTGGTCGGAACTTGGTTGGCTCGCGCCAGCGACAGCACCGCGGTCTTCACCTGGCCGTCCGGCAGCGGCTTGTAATCGTTCAACAGCGGCAGCAGATAAACCGGCGCGATGAGCTGCACGATCATCAGGAACACGAAACTCAGCCCTGTCGCCCAGACCCACCAGCGCGCGCCCGCGCGGCGCACAGCGGCATAAATCACGGCCAAGGCAACACTGAGCAGCACGACATTCGCTGCCACCACGACCAGGTCGTCGCGCAGCCATCCGCCAAAGGATTGCTGGCTCAAGCCGTACTGATGTTCGCGAAGGAAATCGGTATAGATTGAGAACGGCAGCTCCAGCAGAAAGGTGGCAATCACGAAAAGCGCCACATAAATCATGGTGCTGATCCATCGAGGGCGGCTGAGGCGTTGCGATAACTGGTTCATCCGGCGGGAGAGACCCGTCACTAATAGCAGCGCGCAAGCGCCCATCGTCCACAGCAGATCCCACAATTGCAGCCAGTAGCCGCCTTGGAAGTATCGGTCCGATAGGCGGCGCTGCTCGGGCGAGAGCAGGCCGATGTAGGCCTCAGTCGCCTGGTCCACATCGAAGCCTGGGCCGGGATGGGCCGCAGCCGGAATTTGCAGCCCCGGCGGAAGATCCCGGACGATGGTCTCGGCGGCCAGGGCGCCGTTCGCCAGGCATAGCAAGCTTGCCGCCGCGAGCAGGCTCACGAAAAAATGCGCAAGAGACTTCGACGTTCTCATACCACCCCTTCGATTTGCGCCGGGTCGAGAGGCGCAATCATCCGCTGTTGTTATGGCTGCTATCCCTGGCCGAGAGCCGACGCTGCGGATAATCACATGAAACCGCGCTCGACGCAGCATGGATGTGCGGTGGCGGGCCGCGGTTGTGCGATAATTTTTCGATGGCGGGTTACTCGGGAACGCCCCTCGTAAAAAAACTCGGTATCAAGGAGGGGTTCATCGTCTGCGCCATCGATGCTCCGGCGGGCTACCGCTTACTGCTGAAACCATTGCCTGCAGCGGTTCAATTCAAGTCCGCGCCGAGCGCCGCGACGAATCTGGTTCATGTGTTCGCCACGCAGCGCAGCAGCCTGGAGCGCGCTCTGAGGGATCTGCGCAGCAGACTCTCTCCCAGCGCCGCGATCTGGGTGTCATGGCCGAAGAGGGCGTCGAAGGTGCCGACGGATATCACTGAGGACACGATCCGTGAGATTGCTCTGCCGTTGGGATTCGTCGACATCAAGGTCTGCGCGGTCACTGACGTTTGGTCGGGGCTGAAAATCGTCGTGCGCAAGGTACTGCGCAGCTGATTCACGCGCAGCTGATTCACGCCGTACGCACGGCGTGGAGTCGCGGAATCAATACGTCACGGTGATCACAATGGTGTCGGCATAGCTTCCTGGCACGACATCTTGGGATGCCGGCACGAATCCGTACATGTTGCCCGCCACCTGGTAGACCTGACCTGCGGTGACGGTGCCGGACTCGGAAGGCGCGTAAGTGCCGGCGGTTCCATCCCCAAAGATCAGCGTGTAACTCGGGGTCACATAGATGTTGTAGTTGAGAGTATTGGTTCCTGACATCATCTTACGGGTGGCATATTGGCCGCTGCTTCCGGTACTCATGCTCAGTGTTCCGCTCACTGTGGCGGAGCCCGTACCCGCGGCGGTACAAGTGACCGTCCAGGAGCCGGCTGCCGAGTCACCCGTTGTGCTCAAGGGATTGTAGATGCCGAAATTGATGCCGGTTGCGCTGACGGTGCAGCTGAAGGACACAGCGGCGCGGGCCGGCATGCTGAATCCCAGCGCGAGGCACAACGCGATCATCGTAGAAATCTGCTTCACGGCCGGTATTCTGCGAATACAGGCGCGTTCTGAACCGGTACCGAGTCGCAATTTGCATCTTAGCAACGTGACGCCGGTCGACTTACGGCGTCTAACTCGCGGAATGAGCGATCTCCTGCCGGCAGCGGCATCGATGCGGTCAACACTGTGGTCGCGCCCGGGGTCTGAACGACGCTCAAGGTTCCGCCCAGCACCGAGATCCTGTGCCGCATCGAGGCAATAACATCGGCTGTACCGGATTCGATCCCCTCGCTCATGACCGGCGTTCCGTCATCGGTAAATGTCAGCCAGATGGCGTCACTGTCGAGATGAATATGCAGATCCGCCGATTTGACCGCGCCCCGATTGAAGATCATTGCCAAAGCGCCTTGTGCGATGCGAAAAAGACCGATCGAGGCGTCTGGCTCGAACGCGGGCTCCACGGCCGGATAACTTTCCGTGCACAGAGTCGTCGAGCCCTTGCTTGATTCCTTGAGCTGCCACCGCAGCGCCGCGAATAACCCGATGTTGTCCAAAATACTCGGCCGCAATCCCTCGACCATACGCCGGCTGAGATCGATTGCCTTTTGGATTGTGTTTCGGGCTCTCAGGAGCTCTGCCTGGCCAGGATCCGTGGTGCCAACCCGTTGTGACACGGTGAATAGATCCATGGCGGTGGAAACCATCAATCCTCCCAGCTCATCGTGCAACTGCCGGCGGTACTGAGTTCGATCGCGCTCTCCCGTGGCCTGCAGGTGCGTATTCAAGGCTCGCGATTCACACAGCTGCTGCTGCCGTAAGGCTTTCATAAGTTGGGAATACGCATTGGTTTGTCGTCCGCTGACTATGGTTGTCGAGGCTAGAACATTTCCCTGTCAATAGGTGGCGGCGGCAGCCGGAGTTGGTGTGGGAGTGCGCCTACCGTTGTCCGGATTGCGCGCTTCGGCGCGCAGCTTTGACGCATGCCACCGTTGTCCTACGAGCAGTGAATCTTGCTGCCTACAGTCAAATCGCCGGATACCTTCAAGAATGGTGCAGCTAGGCCATCACCGATTACGCTTTAGCCTCTTCTACTTCGGTATCGGTATCAGCAAGGGCGCCCGGGCACTTAATTCAGGCTTCGGGATCGCCATACCCTCCTTCAAGAATTGGATATGTTCGAACGCACTCTTTTTGCCTCGCATCTGCGCGGCGCAAAGGCGCTGTCGCGACGCCGAACTTGATCAACGAATTGGACGATCACCAAGAAGGCTCTTAAATATGGATACGAGATACACGAGATACACGAGTGCGAGCAAAGCGGCGATTGCACTCGCTGCAGTAGCCGCGGCGGTTGCGGCATGCGCAAGCAACCCCGTCCCTGACGAAACCATCGCCGTCGCAAAGGTGGCGGTGCAACGAGCGGAGCAATCCGGAGCACCCCAGGCTGCGCCGGTGGAACTCGCCTCAGCACGCGACAAACTCGCGCGCGCCGAAAAGGCCAATGCCGATCATCAACCCAATCCTTCGATCGAGCTGGCCAACCAAGCGACCGTCGATGCGCAAGTCGCGGAGGCGATGGCGCAGAAGCAGCGCGCCGACAAGGCCGCGATGGAGTTCGATGCCAGCATGTTGGCCCTCCGGCAGGAATCGAACCGCAATTCAACACAAGCTCAATAAGGGACATGTATGAACACTAAAATCTTGACGGCCTTAGGGTTCGCGCTGGCGATGGCAGGCTGCGCCTCGATGCCCCAGTCGAATCCGACACTGGAAAGTGCACGGACAATTGTTGAGGGCGCAGAAGCCGATCCAAACGCGGCGAAGTACGCGCCATTGGATTTGCAGACGGCCAAGAACGAATTGGCGGCCGCGGATGCTGCATTCGCTCGACATGACGAAGTGGGTATTGCGCAGCCGGCATATATGGCGACGCAGAACGCACGGCTGGCCCAGCTCAAGGGCGCGGCAAAAGCTGACGATGCACGGGTCGCCGCCGGACAGGCGGAGCGCGACAGCATCGTGCTGGCGGCGCGGACCAATCAGGTCGACAGCGCCAATCGGGCCACTGACGCCGCAAAAATCGCGCGTGATCAAGCGACTGAGAACTCCGCGCGCCTGCAGGCGGAAGTCGATGCGCTCAAAGCCAAGCCGACCGATCGAGGCTTGGTGCTGACCCTCGGCGATGTGTTATTCAATACCGGAAGCTCCACCTTGAGCCCAGGGGCGGGAAGGAACATGGATCGCCTGGTGCAGTTCTTGACCGAACACCCCGATCGCCTGGTGCAAATCGATGGATTTACCGATAGCGTCGGCAGCGACTCCTATAACCTCGACCTGTCTCAGCGTCGTGCCGATGCGGTGCGATCTGACTTGATGTCTCGCGGCATCAGCTCAGCCCGCGTCGGAACCCAGGGTTACGGCAAGGCCTACCCGGTCGCTGACAATTCAGAGTCGGGCGGTCGGCAGCTGAATCGGCGCGTTGAAGTGGTCATCGGGGACGATAAGGGCGATGCCATCGCCGCACGTCGCACCTGAAGGTTGATCAGCGGCAGGGTAGTACCACAACGGTACTGCCCTGCCCCCTTGGTGGGATTTCTCGCTTTGCAAGGGTTTGCGCCTCATGGCTCTTCGACGCAGACTTGAATGGTTTTGGAATACCAAAGACATTGTCATCCAGGCAACGCGCGCCTGGGGTGAGCACGACGCCTCCACGATGGGAGCGGCCCTCGCGTTCTACACGGTGTTTTCCGTTGCGCCCATCCTGGTCATTTCGATCGGCGTTTTAGGAACCATCATCGGCGCTGACAACATCAGCGCCTACCTGTTGCCGCAAATGCAAAGCCTGTTGGGCGATGCGGGAACTTCGGCAGTCCAGACGCTCCTATCGAGCGCAGCTTTTATCGACAAGAGCCCGGCGGCGGCGGCTATCGGGATCCTTACACTGCTGCTGGGCGCCTCCAGCGTATTCGTCGAATTGCAGGACTCGCTGGACCGCATTTGGGGCATACCCAAGCGCAATAGAGCGCGCGGCTTGTGGAGGTTCTTGCGCGCAAGATTTCTTTCGCTCGGGCTGGTATTCGGCGTCGGCTTCCTGCTCATGGTGTCGTTGGGGGTGAGCGCGGTGCTTGCCGCCTTGGGGACATGGCTCACGTTTCACTTGGGCGAATGGCATACCTTGGTGGTCGTCACCGACGTAATCCTCAGCGTGATCATATCCACGGTGTTATTCGCGCTCGTCTACAAATTCATCCCGCAGGAACAACTCGAATGGCGCGATGTAGGGGTGGGCGCGTTGGTGACTTCGATTCTCTTCAACCTCGGCAAATTCGCCATAGGCTACTACCTGGCAAAAAGTGCCTTTGCCTCGGTGTACGGTGCCGCAGCATCGCTGCTTGTGCTCTTACTGTGGGCTTATTACTCCGCGCAGATATTTCTCCTTGGAGCGGAATTCACCAAGAGCTACTCTCAAGTCCTGGGCGCGCGGTCTCATCAGCACAGCTGAACAGCAATCCGCGGCAAGTTGACGACGTTCCCTACGCGGCAGCCTGCGCATCGGCCGATATTTCCACTGGCTGCGAGGCAGCGTCGAGAGTCTTGAGCAGCACCGGGCGGCGCCACACGCTCTTGACGTACTGCAGCACTTTGCGTGTCCGCTCAACATCGAGGCCACGGCCGTCCAGCTTTGTATCGTGTTGCAGGACCAGCGTACCGTCGCCGCGCACCTCGGAGACCGTCACTCGCGGCGCGCCGAAATTGTACTTGTCGGACAGCAATCCCTCCCGAAGGGCCTCGATCTCGCCTCCGACCACCTTGACTTGGCCGTTTTGTGTTCGTTGATAACGAAACAGTCCCATGTCCTTCGCGATCTCCGGTGTGAGGTGGTTGCGCAGGAAACTGAAATCGTCATCCTCGCGTCTGATCTTGCGCGCCGCATCGATTCCCTGCTCCTTGACGATCGCCTCCCATAGCGTGAATCCCAAGTGGTAAGGATTGACCGCGAGCGCGCTCTTCTCTCCGGATGCAATCGGGCGCACGACATCGGAGTGGCACTTGATGGCATCGAGGTATTCGTTCTGCGGAATGAAATCCGCCTCGCGCAGCAGGCGTGCGTGCCAGTACGATGCCCAGCCCTCGTTCATGATCTGCGTGGCAAACACAGGATAGAAATAAAACGACTCCTCGCGCACCGCAAGAAAGATGTCGCGCTCCCAGCTCTCCATCTCCGGCGCGTAGGTCGCGATGAACCACAGCAGATCCCGCTCCGGATGCGGCGGTATCGGCGCGCGCAGCTTACGTGGTTTGAGTTCTGTGCAAGTCCCGGCATCCAACGATGCGAAGCGGGCGCCAAAGCGGTCGTCCACCCGCAATGCCGCAACTTGCGCGTATTCAGGATAATTCTCGCGGCGCAGCGCCTGATCGAGGTCTATATATTGTTCGAGCGACAGCGCCGCATCGAGGACACGTTCGACGGCCGGTTGGCCGTGAGCCTCGATATCGCGCTCTATTTGCCGCGCGTGGCTCGCGGCGTGCTCGACGATCTGTTGGCTGCCCTGCTCCTGGCAACGGCGAAACAGAAGATTGTTCTTGGAGAAATCGGCGTGACCCAGCACGTGGGCTATCACCAGGATGTTGTCCGCAACGCCATTGCTGGCCGCCAGATAGGCGTGGCCCGGGTTACCCGGAAAAACCACCTCGAACAGCCTGGAATGGCCCATGTGCCGCTGCACCAGCTGGTAGATGTACCGTGCGCCAAAGGACCAATGCGGCATGCGCACCGGCAGGCCGTAGACCGCTATTTCAGTCATGAAGCTGTCGGAGACGGATTCGAATATGACAGGAGACCAGTCAAACCCCAAGGTGCGCGCCAGGTTCTCCAATCGCGGCACATGCTCGCGCCAGTCTTGTGTCATGGCGCAACTCCTTGCGCAACGCCTGGAGCATGCGATTGCGCGGTCTTGGATTCCTCCGCGAAAAAATGGCGCACGGCGGCCGCCACGTCGTCGGGACCGGTAATCGCAAACTGTCCGCTCGGCGCGCCTGCCGCCGCCGCCTGTTGGAACAAGCTGAGCGTTTCGGTCGGCGTGGTCCGTCCGGCGGCCGGGCAGACTTCCAGATAACCGCTGTAGCGCGCCAGCTTCGCAATGGCTTCGAGTTCTGCGCGAGCCGGCTCTCGATCGTCCGCCGCATTGTCTCCATCGGACGCGTAGAACAGATAAATATTGCATTTCGATGCGTTGTAGCGGTCATGCATGATCTCGCGTACCTTGGCGAAGCCGACCGATGCGACCGTCCCACCGCTGCCTGTGACCTTGAAGAAATCCGCTTCGCTGAACTCCCAAGCCTCGGTGGTGTGCGCAACGAACACAATGTCCAGAGCGTGATATTCGCGCCGCAAGCCGGCGGCCACCCAAAAGAAAAACGTTTTTGCCAGCTGGCGATCCCGTTCCGTCATGCTTGCGGAAACGTCGAGCAAGAAGAACACGGCGGCGCTTACCGCCGGCTGTGGACGCCGCGCGAGTTGGCGGTAGCGAAGATCTTCGTCGATGAGTGCGGGTGAAGGAAAATCAGTGGACCTTCGTTTGAAGGATTCTTTAAGGGATCGCCGACGGTCGAGCCGCGACCGCGCGCCGCGCCGATCCCAGCCCTCGCGCTTCCACTCCAATTCTTCGGAAGGACCCGACCGCCGTTGTAGATTCGGCAGCTGCAGTTCTTCCCATAACCAATCGACGATTTCGTCGACCTTGAACTCGAGCAGCAGTTCGGGGCCGCCCTGCTCGCGGCCGCCGTTTCCCTTCTGGCCTCGATCGTCGTTGGAAGGCTGTCCGAGTACGTCGCCGGGCTTGGCCTTCCCCTGCCCGACCCCGGATTCTTCGCCGTCATCGCGCAGCCGGAACCGGTAATGCTCGAGCATGCGCACCGGAACCCTGACTGTCCGTGCCCCTTTGCTCATGATGTCCGAGCCGGCGACGATCTGCGGCAGATGATCTCGCACCGCCGCCCGAATCTTTTCGCTGTGCCGCAGCCAGTCGCGCGCACCGCGCGAAAACAGCTCATACCAGGCGCTGAGGGCTGGACGCTCCGGCCCGGCGGAGTCGGTACTCATGGCTGCAGGGTAGTCGAGAGACGCGCCATGGCAGCGGCCTACTCTTGCGACAGCAGCGTGGTGACGTAGCTCAGAGCCTCTTCGGCGCTGTGTGCGTCATAGCCATATTCCTGGATGAGCCGCTCCTGCACGACCGATATTTTTTGCCGGGCTTCGTCGTCCGGCCGTGAACTGGAAGTTACCAATCGCAGCACATCGCGCCGCTCTTCAAAGAGATACTGTTCGATCGCTTCGCGCATGCGCGCGTGGCTGCCGAGGTGAAACTTCTCGCCGGACTTGAAGGCCATCATGGCCTTGCGGATGATCTCCTGGCGGAACGACTGCTTTCCAGAATCGGAAATCTTGATTTTTTCTTCCACCGATCGCAGGAAGCGTTCGTCCGGCGCTCGATTCTCGCCGGTCATCGGATCGGTGACCTGCCTTTGGTCGAGCGAAGCCTCGATCTCATCCAGGTATTTCTCCAATAGCTGCTGGGCTTCATCTTGGAAGGATGCGAACAGCGCGCGATGCACGTCTTCCTTGACCCAGCGGTTGTAAAACTCCTTGCGGGCGGTCACCAGATGGTCGAACCACGTTTTCTTCTGCTTCGCGTCCATGCGCGCGTCGCTTTCGATGGCATCTTTCAGCGCAAGCAGCAGCTCCATGCTGGTCAGGCTGTGCGCGTTGCCGCGCGTGATCGCGTTTGACAGGGCGTTGATGACGAACCGCGGACTGACGCCGGTAAGACCCTCATCCGGTACTTCGGTTCTGAACCGTACGACCTCGGTTTCGGAGAATCCCTCGACGGCCTCGCCGGCGAAGATGCGCACTTTTTTCGGCAGATCCAGACCTTCGCGCTCTGGTTTGCTGGTGCGCGTGAGGATGGCGAACACCGCCGCGAGATGCAGTACGTGCGGATCGAGATGCGTATTGCGAAATGCCGGCGCGCCGTAGATGAGTTTCTTGTAGATCCGTGCCTCATCGCGGTAGGACAGGGCGTAGGGGACCTTGATGATCACCATTCGATCCAGAAGCGCCTCGTTCTCCTTCTCCTGCAGGAAGTTGTTGAACTCGGCAAGATTGGTGTGCGCCAGGATCGTCTCGTCGAGATGGATGAGCGGAAAGCGCGCGACCTTGACGTTTTTTTCTTGCGTCATGGTGAGCAGCAGGTACAGGAACTCGCGCTTGACCTTGAGAATCTCGATCATTTCGAGCACGCCGCGGCTTGCGGCATAGACGGCGCCGGACCAAGACCAGGCACGCGGGTCGCCCTCATCGCCAACCTGCGCGACCTTGGACAGATCGACGGATCCGACCAAGTCCGCGATGTCGGCGGTCGAGGGATCGTGCGGTGCGTATGTGCCTATGCCGCAGCGGGCCGCCTCAGACAGGAAAATTCTTTCGACGGGCACGTTGAGATAGTCGCCCTCGCATTGCCGATCCACATAATCGCGCGCCCACGGACTTATCTCACCGCTGATCTCGACACCGTAGGTTTCCCTGAATCCGGGACGCAAGCTCGCGGGTATGAGGTTCAAGGGAGATTCCCGCAGCGGCGAACCCTTGACCGCGTACAGGGCACCCTCGTCGGTAAGGCTGTATTCCTCGAGACCGCGCTTCAAGAGGATGGCCATGGTGGATTTGCCCCCCGAGGGCGGCCCCAGCAGCAGCAAGAGCCGGCGGCCGACATCCGAACCGGCGGCAGCGGCCTTGAAGTAATCGACGACCCGCCGCAGGGGTTCATCGACGCCGAAAAGCTCGCGCTTGAACAGTTCACATGCTTTCTGAACGTCGTTGCCTTGCGCAGTGCGGCCATGCCAAAGGAGCATGTCCCATATGTATTCGTGGCTGGAGCGCGCAAAGACTGCCGGTTTGGACGGCAAAATCTGCGTCAGGAAATCGCCAAAAGTGCCTTCCCAGCGCTGTGCGCGGTGCTGCTTGCTGTAAGCACTCAAGGAGTCTAGAAAGTCGCCAGATGTGGACTTAGCTCTAAGCGTCGATGCTTGCATCGTCGATCCTCCGCGCCGGAAGTTTCATTCGGCTCGATATGTCATATCGCCAACTCCGTACTCAAGTTAAGAACAAGTTGTCCCGGCAAAGCGTGATCCTGATCAATTCCTGATGCCGTCTTATGGTAGATCGGTCACGGCTTCGCGTTGTGCTTTGCAGTAGGCGAAGGAAAACCCTGAACGGGGCCGCAGGCGTCTAGCAGATAGAGGCTAGGCGCGCGCCAGATCACCGCGGCAATCAGGCGCTGAGCGCGTCTGTCCGCGCCGGCAACGTCACGATTCGCTCGCGTCGAAGGGGAGAGGACAACGCGGAGACCGTCGCCCTAACGACAATCCAAAAAAAGGCCGGGGCAGTCCCCGGCCTTTCAAGCAAACTCCAGCGGCTCTCAATGCATCGCGCGCCGCCGGTAGGCTAGGAAGCTCAGCACCGAAAGGCCGAGCAACTCCCAGAGTCCAACCGCGCCGCCGCCGCTGTGTCCCGATGGGGCCGCATTGACCGTGAGCGCTGCGGTCGCATTGCCTGACCCGCCGCCACCGGTACACGTCAGCGTGAAACTCAACGCGCCGGCCGTGGTGGGTGACTCCGACTGCGTGCCACTGGTCGACTGCGAACCGCTCCACCCACCACTCGCGGTGCACGCGGTCGCATTGGTCGAACTCCAGGTGACGGTCGCGGCTTGTCCCACCGTGATCGTGGTCGGCGCGACGGCAATCGTCACGGTCGGCGCCGGTGTCGTGACGGTGAGCGCCGCAGTGAATTTCGCGCTGCCACCGGTGCCGGTACAGGTGAGCACGTAGCTCAATGCGCCCGCCGCGGTGGGTGTGACCGTCGCGGTGCCGCTCACCGCCTCGCTTCCGGTCCATGAGCCGCTCGCCGTGCACGCGGTCGCATTGGTGGAAGACCAGGTCAGCGTGGCTGTCTTACCGAGCACGATCGAGGTCGGCGCGACCGTCAGTGTCACGGTCGGTGCGGGCACCGCAGTCACCGTCACCGTCGCGGCGGTGGATGTCGAGCCCGAATTGGCTGAATCGCCAGCGTAAACCGCGGTGATGGAATTCGAACCTACGCCTAAGGCGCTGGTGGTGTACACGGCCACGCCGGTGCCGTTCAAGGTCATCGATCCCAACGTCGTGGTGCCATCCTTGAACATCACGGTCCCGGTGGGCACGCTCGTGCCGCCCACCTCAGCCACCGTCGCGGTCAAATTGACCGCGGTGCCGGAGGTCGCCGTCGTGGGCGCGGCGGTCAGGGTTGTCGTCGTCGCGGTGGTGAGAATGATCTTGGCGACAAAGCCGCTGGGATTGCCTCCCGTGCTGGGTTCGAACACGCCCGGTGTTGCCGCCGAGCTCGGCAAGCCGCCGCCGACGTTGCCGGCCACGTAAACGTTGCCCGAATTATCCAATGCCAAGCCATCGACGGATTGTTGTCCGGCACCGCCATCGCCAATCGAGGTGGAGAACACCAGTGTGCTCAAGGTCGAATTGAGTTTGGCAACGAACGGCGCCACGTTACCCGCACCCGGCGTATAGCCGCCCGCACCGGGAGCCAGCCCATTGACCTGAGGGAGGTTTTGGCCGGCAACGCCGCTGATCACCACATTGCCCGCGGCATCCAGGACCATGGGACCCACCTCGTTCACGCCGTCAGCGTTGCCGGTGGCATCACCGAACAGCGTTGCGGCCAAGAGTTGTGTACCCGTGGGATTGAGTTCGGCAATGAATTCCGTACTGCCGCAGTCGCTGGTGCCGCAGCCCGGCTGGTAAGCGTTCGTCGTGGTGGGAAAGCCCGCTATGTTGGTATACCCGGCAACGTAGGCATCGCCCGACGCGTCGGTGACGATGCTGACGATTTCATCGACGCCGCCGATGCGCGGCATGTGGCCGAGGTAGGTGCCATAGATGACCGTGGGCGGATTCGCGCCACCCACCGGCGAGAGTTTCTCCACGAAACTGCACTGGCCGTTCAGCGTGGGGATGCCGACGCCGAGTACGCCGCAGCTTCCCACCGTGGTTTGCAGAGCACCGGCAGTCACTTGCAACAGGTCATCGGCTGTCCAGCCGGCCACATAAAAGTTACCCGCGGCGTCGACCGCCACCGCCGTCCCATAGGTAGGCGAGGACGATTGGAAGCCTAAGAGGGCGGTGGATACCTGGCTGTCACCAAAGAGTGACGAATACAGGAGCGTGGAGAGCGTGGGATCGAACACGCTGACGAACGCATAATAGGTGTTCGGGAGCGTGAGCTGATTCTCACCGGCAGTGCCGCCAGAGGTCTCGTAAGGCGGTACCGCCAACGCGGCTCCGGCGGTGGTCGGAAACCCGACCACCGTACTACCGTTTTCGGCGTGGGCCGCCGGAGCATTGCTGCCCGAAAGCGTCGATCCCACCACGTAGGGTCGACCCACCGAATCCACGGCTACGGCCCATGCACCGGTAGTAGTGGTGGTGCCGCCAAGGAAGGTGGAATCGAGAAGTGCGCCGCTGGGGCTGAACTTGCTCACGAACGCGTTCACCTCCCCTGACCCCGCATCGACGCTGCAATACGAGGCCTCCGTGCCGTTCGGAAAGACCGGGTCGCAAAACGTCTGATAGGCTCCGGCCGTGACCGGAAAATCATTGCTGCCGGTCACCCCAACCACGAAGGCGTCACCGCTCGCATCGAGCGCGATGCCATAGGCGTAGTCATACCCCGTGCTGCCGCCGATATACGTCGAGAAGATCAAGGTCTTCGCATCCGCGGCTATCTTCGTCACGAAAGCCCAATACCCTCCCGAGACCTTTGCAGGGGGAGACGCCTGGAATGGATGTGCCGTGGGAAAGTTGGTCGCGCTTGTATAGCCGGTGACGTACAAATCTCCGGCCGCATCCACCGCCGCCGCTTGGCTGCCGTTGCCGCCGGACGGGCCGCCGGTGGGAGACGCGGCGCCGATGTTGTTGGTGCCGGTACCGCCCAGGTAGCTGAAATAACTCAAGACCGGATCGATGATCAGGCGCTCATGATGATCGTAGGCGCCCATTTTGAAGCGCAGCGTGTTGCCGCTCACCCGATAGGTGGCATCGACCGGAACCCGGCGCGCACCAATTTCTTGATAAGCAACGGGCCGCAGGAAGGCGATCTCGCCGCCCTGCGCGCGGATATTCAGATTGCCTAAGGCATCGACGCGCACCTGTTGTGCCCCGTCGAAACGCAGACCGATCTTGTGCGGATCGGCTCCCGGGGCCACTGCAAAGTCATACTCGAGTTTCCCCTGGGTGCCGTAATAGACAAGATCGATGCCTGGGTAGACCTCGGCATAGCGAACCTTGCCGTAGGTGGCGATACCGGTATGCCACTTCGAGGGATCATTGCCGATCAAAAAATTGACGCGCCCCGGCAGCGGCTGTTCCGGCATCGGCTTGCGCGCGGCGCTCGCTCCCTGAACGCGCAGGCGAAGCTCATCCGCGGACTGACCGGCTCGCGCGTTGCCGAGCGACAGTTCCGCTCCCTGCTTGGTGAGTGCAATGGCATAGGCTTGACCGTGCGCGAGGAACTGCGCGTCAGGCGTCCCCTGCCCGACATTGGGTTCAAAGCTCAGAGGCAGCCCTGAAACAGCTGCCGTCGGCACCGCAGCCAGGCTGGGGCCTGATGCGCACGCGAAGATCGCCATCGCGGCGAGTTGTGCGAGCGTCGAAGATTTCTTGAATCCGCTGTACATCGTTATCTCCCATGTCGAGTGGCCAAACGGGCAGCATTGCGGGCGCCCTTACTGACCTAACGACATGGGAATTCGGATTGGTGAACTTTTTTTCAGTTCGCGCATGCGCGTAGCGGCGCTATGGCTGAATCTTCTCGGCGATGGCTTGGGCTTCCGAGCTGCGGCCGGTGGCCAGATACAGCTCGTGCAACGCCTTAAAGGCAAATTGAGTGGTGTAGAAGCCTGCTCCGCGCACCGCCTCCAGGTCGGCGGCCGCCTTGCGCAATATCGTCTCGGCCTCGGCGTAGCGATGCAAATGAGCCAGACAGAATCCGATGTTGGTCTGGGCACCCGCGAGGTGCCAATCGCCGGCCGGCAGCGTCTTGGCACGGATATCGGCAACCCTTTGCGCAGCTGCCAGCCCGGCGGCGGGATCCGGGCCGCTGCACGAAGCGCGCGCGTAGTCGCCCCAGGTGCCCGTTGTGTAGCGATGTTCCGGACCGAGCACCTTATCCAGCGATTCGGCCGTGGCACGCAGGATTTTCACGGCTTCGGGATAACGTTCAAGGTCAATCAAACTCTCGCCCAGTTGAGTCTGCGCAACCAGCGTGTCGGCATGCTCGGGGCCAAGCACGCGCAAATCGCGCGCGAGCACATCACGGAACACAGGCTCTGCCTCCGCCGGCCGATGCAGGTGCATCAAAATGATCCCGTATTGGGCCTCGCTGACGAGCGCCTGCGGGTAATCGGCGGGCCAGTATTGACGGTATACGGCCAATGCTTCACGCGAGACAGCGGCCGATTCGTCATACCGACCTTGGCCGACGAGCAGCACGGAGAGATTCTGCAAGTGGTCGCCCATCTTGCGGTGCATCGCATCGTCGCCCTGCTTGTCCCTCGCAATGACCTCCCGATACAACTTTTCTGCTTGGCTTTCGTCTCCGGTCAAATGAGCGACACGAGCGAGTTCGAACACCGTCTCAGCGTGTTCACCGTCAGCGCCCGGGAGTTGCTGCAGCAGATTCAGGGCCTCGGAGAGCACCGGTTTGGCGTCCGCGTACCGTCCGCTGGTGTTGAGTACGCTGCCTCGCGCGATAAGTGCCCGCGCGATATCCAATGGGGCTGCATCGCGCGACTTGAGCAGCGCCAGCTGCCGCTCGTTGGCCGCCAGCGCTTCCGGGTAGCGGCCCAGGCCGCTGTCAGTATCGGCAATGAGCCCGAGCATCGAGGCTTCGACGAACGGTTCATGTCCCAAGTGTTGATCGAGTTGTTTGGCGGCCGAATCGAGCAGTTCCGCCACGGTGATGTCTCGCCGGCCGGCGTGCGGATCGGCGGATTTCAGCAGATTCTCCAGGAATTCACCGCGCCGTACCGCCATCTCGCGTGCTTCATCTGCCCGGCGTTGCTGCAACAAGAGGGCAAACGCGCCGATTACGAGACTCAATCCGAGAAGGGCAATGACGCTGACCGCGGCGCGCTTTAGGCGCGTGTTTCGCCGCACGCGCTCAATGGAGCGTTCGATGAAGTTGCGGACGGTCTCGGGGAGCACGATCTCGGCCGCTTCCAGCGCCTTGAACGCCGTCACTTTGTCAGCCGCAGCGAGCCATGCATCTGATTGCCCATGCTGCTGCCACAGCTTCGTCTCGCGCTGCGCAAGGTCGCGGGTCTGCAGCAGGCCCGCCTCTTGTTTCAGCCAGTCTGTGAGCGCGGGCAAAGTCTTGAGTAGCGTGTCGTGGGCGAATGCCACCACAGCCTGCCCGTCGCGTTGATCGGTCACGCACAGTCGCGCCTCGATCAGGCGCAACAAGATGCGGTTCTGAGCCGGATCGGCGCTGATGTCGATCAAGGGTGCGTAGCGTCGCGTCGCACTTCCGGTGTCATCGACGCTGACCAAGCTGCGGAACAATCGCGGCACCGCGCGTTGCGTATCCACATCCTCGGCGGAGAGCAACCTTGCGGTGGTTGTGGCGATACTGCCCGCCAAGCCGCCCAGCTCGAGGTAGGTGGCTGCGTTAAGCTCCTTGCCGACGCGTTTCTGATACAGCTCGTTGAGCGTGTACTGCAGCTGCGGGAGGCAACCGGTTTCCCGATACGCATCCTCGCGCAGCATTTCGTCGAGCGGCTTGCCCTCGGGTCCAAGGCCAAAGGTGAGGTCGGCCGCGCGCGCCGGCAGATTGATCACCGCATCAAGTGCAGTCCCGCTCAAGGTGGCGAGATAGTACTGTCCCTCGTTGGCACCGAAGACCTGACGTAGCGCCGGGTGGCGTTTCAGTTCCGGCAGCGCATCGGAGCGCACCGAGGCCAAGGTCCAGACGCCATCGTTTTGCAACTGGCTCAAGAAACGCCCGAACGCCTCGATCAACGTGTCGGGAAGCTTAAGGTTCAACAGCTCTTCGAACTGGTCGATCACCCAGACGAAACGCATCGATTCCGGCCAGGAGTGGCGGCGTCTTTGCTCGAGCTCGGCGAGACTAGACAACTCGCCCTGCAGGCCGCCCGCGGCCAATTCAGGCAGCGCCGTACAGCAATCCCGGATCGACTGCGCGAGTTTGGCCTCGTCCACATCGGCACCGAGGCGGCCCGGCCGCCAGACCGCGCGCGCCGCGCCAAAGCTGAAGGGCTGACGGCCAAGCGCATCCTGCACCGCCTCGGACTGAAACCGCCGCTCGATCAATGCCGGCAACAACCCGGCTTGCAAAAAGGAACTTTTGCCGCTGCCGCTCGCCCCCTCGACCAAGAGGCCCGGGGCACCCGCGATTTCGCGGCGCAGGAGTTGCTGCACAACCTCGCGCACTTCTCGGTCCCGCCCGAAAAAAATCGCGTGATGCTGGTATTCGAATTGCTCGAGTCCGCGGTAGGGATTGCGCAAATAAACCTTTCCCAACCCGTACTCAAGGTGGGCCAGCGCCTCGTCGAGATGCGCCACTGGCCGTAGGTCCACCTGCGCGGGGATCTCGGCCGTCGCACGCCATTGCGCGACCGGGAGGGCGTCCGCCGCGGGATAGAAAATGACGGCTTTAGATGCCGATGACAGATCGCTTACCGCCAGGTCGCGTATCGCGGCGGCGATTTTCTCGGGTGCGCGCTCCACGCTCTGTACGGCGCCCTCGCCGTCCAGCACTCCCGTGGCTGCGATAGCTGCAAATTTCGGCGTCGCCTGAGTCCACTTCGCGGTCAGCAAGGCGAGCGCAAACAGCAGCTCGCTGCTGCGGCCCATGCAATTGAGATGCTCGCCAAGCACCTCGTACTCCACCACCAGTTGCGAGCGAACGATGCCCTCGCCGATCAAAATGCGGTATGCCAGCCGGCCGCCTGCCTTGGCAGACTCATACAACATGTCATTGCGGACCGGGCGAAAGTGAACCGACAGCCCATCGAGCGCCGGAAACTCACGCAGCGTCCGAATACGCAGCGGCGCGGCGCGCGCTTCTCCCCTGCCGTCGACCAGCAGCAGCCGATACAGCATGACGTGCTATTCCCCGGCCGGCGGCTCTTCGAGTTTGACGTTGCCCATGGCGAAATCGGACGGGGATATCTCGATCCCGGCCGGTAACGTGCCGATGGCCTTGCCTTCCACGTCGAATTGGCCGAGCTCGAAGCGCTGGGCACCGTTCCACAGGTACGCGGTCTCGCCTTGCACGGTCCCGATCAGTTCCGGGGGACACTGTACCAATACGCAGATGGAGGACACATCGCCGCCGCCTCCCTCCTCGAATGCCAGCGTCACGCGAAAACCTCGGGCCGTGGTCAGATCCGCCGGCCGCGTGGATTCGGACTTGTCCGCCGCCGCCAACAGTTGCAAGACCTCGAAATGGCCGTAGTGCTCGCTCGCATCCGGATTCGGCGCGATACCGCGCTGCGCGGTTAGAAACTCGTCGCGCGCATCGCGCGCCGCGGCACGAAGTTTCTCATAGCGCGCTTCATCCTGGGTCGGCGGCGGCGAGCGCAGCGCCAACCAGCGTGCGAATTCCTCGAAACTCGGGACGTTGCTATCTTTCAACATAGGAGTTCGCTCCGGCTGCAGGTGACCGCAGCAAAGATCGAGTGCACATGGCGCTGAATTGCTCATACGCTTCTTGTACGAGCTCTGCGATGTACTTGACTTGATTACGTGACAGGTCGAGGACTTGCGCGATGTCCTCTTGTGTATGCCCTTCGATTCGCATCGTGAGAACGCAGATCACTCTGTCCCATTTGCCGCCGAGTGAATCCATTCGCTTGCGTTCCGCTTTTGCCGGGCCGTTCGCGGCAGCGATTCTGTACGCCTCCTCGGCAAGATCCAGGGGGCGGCGCAAATAGGCATAGAACTTTTCACAAAAATCCTTGCCGGCGAGATCCGATTCAGGATCGACCGCCGCATCGGCGAGGTCGCTCGCAAAAACCATCTGCATCGGTGCCGCTGCAACCTGATCGGAGTACTCGTTGGAGGATTCTTCGTCATCCAGGTTGATGCGGGTCAATGGATGCCAGGTGTCGGGTCCGCGCCGCTTCAACCGGCCCCGGGACTTGCATTCATCAAGATACAAGCTTTGGGCCATGTCGAATAGATAACCATTGGTGGGAACCCGAAGCAGCGGCAGAGATTCTACGATGGTCACGGTAAACTCCACGAATAGCGTGGCCCCATCGTCGGCCGGCGAAATGGCCGCGCGCACGGATTCCAATACATGGCCGCCCCTGCGCTGTAAGGGCGGAATTTTATCGGCCAACGCTTGAATCTCCGCCATCCAATTGCGCCGCTCCTCCTGCTGCGTCACTTTGAAGGTCATGCTCGTTTCGCGAAACGACCCTACCTCAGTGGTCCAGCGACGGACTTCCCGAACGTGAAAGGATCCAAGATCGAGCGGACGGATCTGTGTGAGGGCGTTGCCGATGAGACCGGAGGCCTCTCGCCGCTGCCGCCCCACGCGAGAGAAAAATTTAAGCAGTGCATCGGCCGCGATCTGTTCGAAGTCGAGGCCCAGCGAACTAGAACACCGCGCCAGGTATCGCACCAAGCCCGCAAAAGCTTCGTCATGATACTTTTCGAAGGCGCGATCAAACTTTCGATCGTCCGGTTCGGTGAGCCACGCATACAGCTTCTCGTCAAGCCGAGTAACCGTCCGGGTCATCGATGACATGGATGTACCTCCCTGCAGAACCAGCCATTGTTCTGCGATGCGTGCAAAGCGTCAATTTTGCTACTGAAAAGCCTCAAAGGACCTGCTAAGGGCAGCCATATAACTCATTGCCCTCGCTTGCTTAACGACGTTGTGGGTCCGTTTGATGAAAGATAAGCGGGCCCCACCAATGCGGGTACGACCGTCGTGTCCTATCGGCCGACGACACGAGGCACTCGCGACAGGCGGAGTGACTAAAAAGGAAAGTCGCTTGGGGCAAATTGGCCCCGGCGAGGCGCGCGTAACTATTGGATTTTATTGGAATGGCGCGCCCGACTGGATTCGAACCAGTGACCCCTGCCTTCGGAGGGCAGTACTCTATCCAGCTGAGCTACGGGCGCGCAGGGGTGGCGATACTACCCGCCGTTGGCAAGCGGCGTCCAGCGGCGGGCGCGCGCCCGATCCAGCGACGTCACCATGAGGCCCAATACGATGAACGCGAGCAATAGACCCAGGCCGTTGATCAGTGTTTGCCCATAGCCGATGGCCGCGGCATCGATAAAGCCGTACGGATAACTACCGATGAGGCGGCCGCGGATGAGCGCATAGACCAGGTAGGCGGTGGGATAAATCCCCCAGATCAAAGGACTAATCCAGCGCACTCCAGTTTTCGGGGAAATGAACCACCAATAAGTCACGTACAGAACGGGTATGACGTAGTGCAGCAGTACATTGGCGAAAAATTGCAGTCCTTGCGGATTCCAGGTGTTGCGCAGGAGAAGATGGTACGCGAGGCCCACAAAGGCGATGCTGGTGGCGACCCCGGCGATAACGTCGGCTCGAGAGAATAGCTTCCCCGAGGCAGCTGCCGGCCGCACCAGTGGCAGCGTCACGGAGATGCACACCAACAGGTTGGTCAGCACCGTGAAGTAGCCGAGAAAGCTCACGATGCCGCGGCCGATCGACTCGCCGCTCCGGCTCGCCAACTGCAAGGAAAGAAAACACTGCAGCAGTACGCTGAACCATGCGAGTGCGGCCAAAGCAATGACGAGCGCTCGGCGGTGCGGCGGCGCCGCGCTCATCCGCCCGAGCCCGTCTCATCGTCAAAAAAGGCGACCACGCCCGTCTCCAGCGAATACTCGGCGCCTACCACCATCAGCCCCGCGTTCTGGATCAGGTTCTCGATGATGTCCGATCCATGCCGCAGGTGCTTCACAGACGCTCGGATGTTGGCGCGCACCGCCGCTTGTACCAGCGCGTCTCTATCGTCTTTAATGTCGGTTGCGAGCAGTCCTTCGACTGACGGCCGCACCAGATCGACAATGGAATGCAGATTGCGGGATTGATTCTCCACGGGACGCCTGAGCTGGTCCAGCGTCGTTTCGATGACGCCGCAGCGCGTGTGCCCGAGCACGACCACCAGCCGCGAGCCGAACTGCTCCGCCGCAAATTCGACGCTGCCGATTTGCGAGGGAGCGACGATATTGCCGCCCACCCGTATGACGAACAGATCTCCCAGCCCCTGGTCGAAAACGATCTCGACGGGCACCCGCGAATCGGAACAGCCGAGAATGGCCGCGAAGGGCGCCTGGCCCGCGGCCAGTTCAATCCGCCGCGCCCGGCTCTCAAACGTATCGCGGCTGCTGGCACCCGAGACGAAGCGCCGATTTCCCTCGCGCAGCAGCGCCAGGGCTTCTCGGGCAGGAATCATCCGCCGCGGCCGTGCAGCATCGAACCGCTCCTCGCCAAAACGATGCGGCTACCAGGACCGCCGCGCTGTGTTATCTCGGTACCCGAGAATGCGCGCTGGCAGAAACAGAATTGCCCGAATCAACGCAAATATCGCGTCAAACGAAATGGCCACCATGCGAAACGGCAAGGACAGGAGCCATACGAGAGGCAGGAGGACGATGGCAAGTATGGCCAAGGGCCAGCACAACACCAACAGCAGGCACCATCCGATAAACAAGATCATGGTTTTCACTGGGGGTCTCCGCTCACTTCCTGCGCATAACATTACCATACACTCAGGCCGGCGCGTTGCCGGATGGGGTAAGAACACTCTTGGGACGGATCAGCTCCATTTGGCGCTCCGGGCTTGCCGGTGCGGTGAATCCGAATTGCGAGTACAGGCCATGCGCGTCCGCGGTTCCCAGGGTAAATCGGACGATCGTACTCAACGCCGGATGCGAGAGCATGCGACTCATCAAAAGCTTGCCGATTCCACGGCCGCGAAATTCCTTCAGCACAAAAACATCGAGCACATGGCCAAAACGAACGAAATCGGTGACTACCCGGCCAAACGCAATTTGTCGGCCCGCCGTGTACACGCCGAAGCACAGCGAATGCTTGATGCAGTTTTCAACCTCGGATCGCGAAATGCCCGGCACCCAGTAGGAGTCATTCGCCAGAAATGCATGAATCATCGGCACATCGAGGCGCGCGTTATCCGTCGACACTTCGAATGACATTACTTCTCCTTGGGCGCCATCTGCGTCTCCAAACGCATGGCCAAGCGCTTCGGTGCAACCAACGCGTAACTCAGCTGCACCAGATTCTGAACCTCCGACCAATCGATGGCCTCGCCGTCAAGTCGCAGACCGAACCAACCCCGCGGACCTATGTACGCGGGTAGATAAAACCGCTCGGGCTCCCGCGAGGCGCGATCTACATTTTCGCCGAGCGCCGTCTTGCAGCAAACTGAAACGATGTTATCGCCGTGATGATTGTCCAGGAAGTAGGCGAACACCTTGCCGCGTACGCGAAAATCGGCATGGTCGTTGCGGTCGCGCCGTTCGGTCTCGGGCAGCGACAGACAAATGTCGCTGAGCTTTTTCTTGATTGCTTCCGGGCGTTTCGCAGGCTTGCGTTTCGGCATCATCGGCTCCCGTTGACATACTCCAATCGTCTGAAGCGAATGGCCGACCAATCCTCGTCGATCGCGACTGCCCGGACAGATTCGAAACCGGCATCTCGAATGACCCGCCAGCCGGTATCGCGATTGAAATCGCAGCTGTAGCGCTTCGAGGTCCCTTTTGGATAGGCAAACCAGAGTACTGCATCGCCCTCAGAGGCAGTCGCAAGGATTCCTGACAGGCGGTCCAAATCCGCCTGCGACGTTGCAAACGCCAGTGCGAATGCGACAGCTTTGGGCTTGTTGGGATCGCGCAAAATCTTTATGTTCTTGAGCTGTGCCAATTCCGGCTCGAAGGATTTCGGCGCATTGAAAACAGCGATTTTGGTGTGCGCGCCCAGATTGAGCTTCTTGAATATCGGCATGCTGCTGCTTTTCATGAGATTAGTCTCGAGGCGATCGGTCAGGTTGTCGGTTAAGTGATTTGTCGAGCTGCTCGAGCACCCACGGCCACGCTTCGCGATGGCGGTCGCGAGCCGCCGCGCTGGCGAATCCCGCGTGCGTCAGATGCACGGCGGTGCCCGCCGCCTGTGGCCGCAACTCGACCGTGACAACGGTTTCTGCGCCCTCAGTGCCGGGCGTGCCGGTGACCCACGTGAGCTCGATGAGCTGATTTTCAACCAGCTTGAGAAAGCGTCCGTAATGAGGATGGCGTCGGGCGACGGGTTCGGATTCCTCCTTGTATTCGGTTTCAAAGAAGAAGACCGCATTGACTTCAGGGCGCATGAGCACGGACCCAGGTGCCGCAAACCATTGATCGAAGCCTTGGGTCCAGGCGCGGTACAGAACCGCCGGTGCCGCCGTCAAAATGCGCTCAACCGTTAGATCAAACGGCCGCGCCGATAAGTCTGGTACGCGAATGGCCGACACCTGTTTACCTGTAGTTTCCATGGGATGCGTTACCTCGTACCGGCATCAGCGGTCATGCGCCAGCGCCAGCCGCACACCGACTGCGATGAAAACTGCACCCACGCACCGATTGAACCATCGCCTGAGGGCGTTGCCCGGTGCGAGCCCGCGGCTGACGCGCGTCGTGATCTGGGCGACCAGCAGATTCCAGAGAGTGCCGTTGATGTCGAAAATCGCGCCGAGAAACACAAATGCCAACGGCTTCGATGGCGCTTCGTTGCCGACGAATTGGGGCAGGAATGCGATAAAAAACAGCGCGACCTTCGGGTTCAAGACATTGGTGAGAAAGCCTTGGAAAAATATGCTGCGCATGGAAGCGGCCCGCATTTCAGCGGCGATGGCAGAGGATCGAATTGAGCCTGCGGAATGAAGGAGCCCAATGCCGACGTAGACCAGGTACGCCGCGCCGATGATTTTCACCGCGGTGAAGGCATTGGCCGATGCGGCAAGCAGCGCGGACAAACCCAACGCCGCCGCGCACACGTGCACCAGGACACCGGCACCGATGCCCAGCGCCGCGACGGCACCGGCTCGGCGGCCCTGGGTGGTGCTGCGGCCGATGATGTAGAGAGTGTCCGGCCCCGGCGTGATGTTGAGCAGCAGACCGGAAAGCACGAAGAGCCATAGATCATGAGTGCCAAACAAGTTCGTACCTCCGGCGGCCCCCGCGAAAACTACTTTTTGGCGGCGCTCTTTGACATCAGCGCAGCCCGCCGCTCCAAGCTATCCTGAGACCAAACATCCGCGCTCTTGTAGTACTCGGGGACGGCAGGCGCACCGGGCGGCAGCACTACCCAGGGCTGCTTGGTTGAAGTAAAGATGTGAATGTCGGGCGGCAGCGCCCCGGGTTCATCCAGCGTGCCGACGCGGACGAAGCGCAGCGCATCCCCGGCGCCGGCATAATTGCTCCACACGGCGATGAAACAGTTGGGGCACCGGGAGATTCGCTGGCCCTTGCCGCTATTGGAGGGGGTATCGATGACCACGACCTCACCCTTCATAAGCTGCACGCGATCTGCTTCGATCATGGCATTCAGCGCAAAGCCGGTACCGGTTTCCCGCTGGCACCAGCTGCAGTGACAGCAGTGGACGATGAGCGGTTTGCTGGTCATGCGATAACGAACTTGGCGACAGGTGCAGCCGCCCTCGTAGCTGCTCGGTGAATTTTCTGATTGCTGCATGACAGTTTCGCTTCAGGTGATGCGCATACGCGCGGTAACTTCGATTTCGATTTGCATTCTCGGGTCAGACAGTCCTGCGGAAATCATGGTGGCGGCCGGGCGGATGGCGCCGAAATATTTTCGCAGCACCGGCCAGCAGTCGGGGAACCGCTCTGCTTTTGGCAGTACATAAGTCACGCGCACGATATCCTTGAATTCGGCGCCCGCCTGTAGCAGAGCCGCTTGAATGTTTTTGAGAGTTTGCTCGGTCTGCTCCAACAGGCTATCGGAAATGGTCATTGACGCGTAGTCGAATCCGGTCGTACCGGAGACGAATACCCATTCGCCGTCGACCACGGCACGCGAGTAGCCAATGTCCTGTTCAAATTGAGATCCTGAACCGATCAGGCGGCGCGTCATCGTAGATTTCCCCTCGAGTGCGGGTATTATCGCCGGCCTTGCGGGTATATTCAGCAGATATGAGCAATTTGCTTCAAGTTCGCTGCTGCATCGTAGGCGGCGGGCCGGCCGGCATGATGCTGGGATACCTGCTCGGGCGCGCCGGCGTCGACACCGTGGTGCTTGAAAAGCATGCGGACTTTCTGCGCGACTTTCGCGGCGACACCGTGCATCCCTCGACCTTGAGAATCATGGATGAATTAGGGCTGCTGCAGGAATTCCTCAAGCTGCCTCATTCGGAGCTTCGCTCGTTGAGCGCGGAAATCGGGGATAAGAGCTTCAAGGTTGCCGAATTCGGGCGCCTGAGGCCCCCCGGCAATTTCATTGCACTGATGCCGCAATGGGACTTTCTGAATTTCCTGGCGAAGCAGGGACGCCGCTTCCCCTGCTTGAAGATCATGATGTCGGCGGAGGTCACCGGATTGATTCAGTCGGGCGGCCGGATCGCCGGCGTAAATGTAACGGCCACGGACGGCCCGCTGGAGATTCGGGCGGATCTCGTGATCGGCTGCGACGGCCGTTCCTCAACGGTGCGCGCGGCATCGGGCCTCGTGGTCGAGGATTTGGGTTCGCCCATCGACGTGCTCTGGTTCCGGCTCTCGAAAAAGAGTGGCGATCCAGGCCAGGTACTCGGACGCTTGGGAAGCGACAAGATGCTCGTGACCATCGATCGCACCGACTACTGGCAGTGTGCCTACGTCATCAACAAGGGCGGCATGGTGCAGATACGGGACAAGGGGCTCGAGGCATTCAAGGCGGCTGTCGTCGAGGCAGCGCGCTTTCTCGCCGATCGGGTGGATGAACTGAAGTCCTTCGACGACATCAAGCTCCTCAGCGTGTCGGTGGATCGGCTGACGAAGTGGTCCAAGCCCGGGCTGCTGTGCATCGGCGATGCGGCGCATGCCATGTCGCCCATCGGCGGGGTGGGAATCAATCTCGCCATCCAGGATGCCGTGGCGACGGCGAATATTCTGGCCGCAAAGCTCAAGGCGGGCGCATACAGCGACGATGACCTCGACGCCGTTCGCCGCCGCCGGCTCTTTCCAGTGAGGATCATCCAGGGGTTCCAGGTCGCCGTGCAAAATAATGTGCTGAAGCCGGTGATGTCGGGGCAGGTGGCCGCACTGAAGGCGCCTTGGCCTTTGAAAGTGTTGAACGCCAGCGCCTGGGCGAGGCGCTGGCCTGCCCAGTTCCTAGGCGTCGGTGTGCGGCCCGAGCATGTGCGCTCGCCGACTGCGGGCTGACCGCGCGTCGAAATACCAGAGGCCGCCTGAGAATGCGAACCACCACGTCGCGGCGAACCACCATCCTTCCAGAAACTGCCAATAGCTCCTCACGAAGAACGCAATGAACGCTGCCGCAAGGCAGCCGACCGCCATGGCGAGAATGGACCGGGAGGAAAACTTTGCCATCCAAAACAGACGGATGAGGGTTCCATAGGTCATGGCGCCTGATAACTCGCACAATCCGAGCACCATATAGAGCCGTTCGTTTCCGGGAACCACGGCAAACAGCACCAGACCTGCAATACCCACATAGAGAGTGAAGACGCTGAGGGCCGCGCCGATGGCGATGAACAGGCATTTTCGCAGCCAGGTTTGCGGCGTCCGCAGGGAAAGCACCAGGGCGCAGGCGTGGATGGCACCGCTCAAGCCAAAAGTCGCCAGCAGCGGGTCATTGAATAGATCCCAGCGGTTAAACAAGAACAGCACCGCAACGCCCACGGTCAGCAACCTGAAATGGCGTGCATAGTGAAAATGCTCCATCCGGTACGAAGAACTAGGGCGCAGCGCCGCGCTTCAAGAACAGCAGCAGCGCCCCCGCCAGTATCGCCATGTCCGCCAGGTTGAAAATGCCGGTGCGAAGAGAACCGATGCCGACGTTGAGAAAATCGGTGACGCGTCCGCCATAGATCAGGCGGTCGATCAGATTGCTGATTCCGCCGCCGGCAACGAATGCCAATGCGACGATTCGCCAAGGACCTAGGCGCGATGCAAACAGCGAGGCGCATACCAAGCCGATCAAGAGGACCGCAACCGCTGCCGTGAACAGCATGAAGCGCAGATGTTCCGGGAGTGAAGCTCCGATGCTCAGGAAAGAGCCAGGATTTTGCACGAGTTGCAATCGCAGAGAATCGGCGAGAAAGGATTCCGTGACACCGGAGGCCAGGTAGGCGCGCGCCGCTGATTTGGAAACCTGATCGCAGCCAACGCAGCCAAGAAGCGTCAGCGTCACCACGATGAATCTGGGAATCGATCGCATGTTGCCTCTTATGGAGAATCGTTCAGAACGGCTGCCGGCCCGTCAAAACGTCCCACCACAATCGCCAGTCCCCCATGAGACTGAAGCCGGGGTACTTGAATGTCGCGGGCTTGTTGTGCTCGAAGAAATAATGACCGATCCAGGCGAATGCGTAGCCTTGCACCAGCGCTATCGCGAGGAGCCACCACTTTTGCGTGACAGCGGCGGCGATGATCAGCGCGAGCGCAACGGTCGTTCCGGTGAAATGCAGCCGACGCGACGTTGGGTGCGCATGTTCAGTGAGATAGAACGGATAGAATTCACCGAAGCTGCGATACCTGACCTGGTTCATTGGCGGTGCCCGATACTAATTCGGCCGGTTGGCTTCTACCCAATCGAGCCGATCCTTGTGGAAGTGCATGGCCGCCACGGGTACTCCGCCGGCCGGAAACTCCATCACGTATTCCTCATCCAAATCGAACTTGGGCCACTTCGGTCCGCCGGCGGAATCAGGATCACCGCTCTTCGCGAACTGTGCCCAGTAGCGGTTCGCAGCGGATGCCACGGCCTTACCTTCCTCGTCAAAAGGCGCGGCGCGCGGGGTATTGAACACGTAGGCGAGTTCGCCTCCATGAGGCAGGCCGAACATTGCCGCGCGCTGCGCAATTGGCGTATACGAGAAATGATAGACGTAGGTTGCATTGCCATGCAGAGAGTGCAATCGCGCAAGATCGCGATCGGGTTCGCTGATCGATGTGTCGGTGATGTAGCGCGCGACGATGCGGTCGGCATCGCCCGTGCCATCGGGATCGTAGACTGCTAAAAAGCCATCGCGCCCCTGCTGTATGGATGCCAAGCGCTCGGACGCATTCAAGCCTCGGCGGGTGAGACTGGCTTCATCGCTGTTGCCGCCGAGTAAGTACGGTACGTGCGCCTCTATCCCCTTGCCGAAGCCTTCGGCCGCGCTGCCCATGATCATTTTTCCATCCGCCATGGGCAATATCTGCTCCGCCGCGCCAATGGGAGCAACGTTGCCGGTCAAGTCGGCCCATGACAGCGCGCGCAGAGCCTTCGCAGCCGCCGCATCCGATCCATGAACGCCCATCCTCTCGGCAAAGGCCGCACCGCTCTGCTCGACTGCGGAGATGGGCTTGGCGGCGAGACGGCCGAAACCGGACTCCGAAAGCGCTCTGACGAACAATCCCCTTGCTTGCGGAGCGAGCATCAAGTAGTTGACGGAAATGGCGCCCGCAGATTCTCCAAAGATGGTCACGTTCTTGGGGTCGCCGCCGAATTCCCTGATGTTGTCCTTGACCCACTCGAGCGCGGCGATTTGATCCATCAGACCATAGTTGCCCAACGGTCCGCGGGGGTTCTCGGCGTTGAGCGCGGGATGCGCAAACCATCCAGCGCGGCCTAGCCTGTAATTGACGGTCACCACCATCACGCCCTGTTTGGCGAATTGGCTGCCGTCGTATGCCGAGCCGGACCCAAATATGAACGCCCCACCATGGATCCAAACCATGACCGGCAGCTTGGCGCCTTTCTTGGCGTCGGCAGGTTCGTAAATATTGAGGTAAAGGCAATCTTCGGCCTGTGCGCAAGTGGAGGAGAATACGTTGGCGGCCCGAACATCCGGCCATTTTGCCGCGGCCTTCGGCGCCCTCCAGCGCAAATCGCCCACTGGCGCTGCGGCGAACGGCAGTCCTTTGAAAATCGCCACACCGTCCAAGAGGAAGCCTTGCACTTTGCCCTGCGCGACCTTGACGACGGGCCCGTCCAGCGCGGCCGGTTGTGCGGCCGCGGTCGAGTCGCCGGCTCTTTGCGCCTGAGCGAAGGCCGCGCCGGCCGCCAACAACAAGATCGCAGCGGTCTGCACCATGAATCGCCTCGCCAACATCGTCGCCCCCAACTTATTGTTAACCGCAGGCCACCCAGCCAAGCTGACCCATTCTTTTAGCACAAAATCCCCGACGTGCGGCTCGCCTGCTCAAGCGGCCGGTGCAATGCCGCGTTCGCGCAAGAAAAGAAACAGCGGCAAGCCGCAGCTGACCCCCACCAAGCAAGTCGCAGCGATGGGCAGCCACAGAAGCCGCACTTGACGGGCCTTCCCCTCGCGCCTGATGAAACCGATCAATACGACGGCGGAAATCAATACATCGCAACCAAAAAATGCGCCTATACGCGTGGAGAACAATTCACTGAAGAGTAACCGCACATTCAGACCGTGCTCGAGAGCCCACGGAATGAACTGCGAATAGGGCACGATCAGACCAATCACAGCAAGAACAAGGTAGAACCGGCGCATCTTGTAACCTCCAGCCAATAATTGCCTATCAGACGCAATTTAATCTTGCGCGGTCCCGGTGATTGAAAAATACCGTAGGGATCCACGGCGCCTCTAGAACAGCCAACGCGGCACCTGTGCGCGATACGATTCCCATTCCTCGCCAAACGTGCGCGCCAACCACGGTTCCTCGCCGACGATGACCCGCACGTGAAACGCAATGACGACTGCCGTTGCATAGACGGTCAAGACTTGAGACCAAAAAAGATCGGCCCAGCCGATCAATATGAGGGCGACGCCGACATACATCGGATTGCGCGAGTACCGGTACGGACCATCGCGCACCAGCCGCTTTGGCGGCGACCACGGCGCCAAGGTTCCGCGGCCCGATACATAGAACTTGTAGGTGCAGGTCAACAAGAGAGCGACGCCGATCGACAGGGCCAGCAGACCGAGCGGCCGAGCTCGAAATGATGCTGCTTGGCCGGAAGCCAGCGCGAGCGGAATGGCAAAACCCACAATGCCGGGAAGCGCGAGGAAGGCAAGTACGGCGCGCCACAACATACTTTTTACTCAAACCAGATCTCGATCTCGTACCCGTCAGGATCGCGGACGAACGCGTAAGGTAAGCCGGCCGTGAACTCCCCCCTCGAAGTGACTACGCCGCCCGCCTCCTCGACAGACGTTACGGCAGCGTCGATGTCTTCGGGCCGCTTGAGGCGGAATCCAAAGTGGATGATGCCTCCGGGCGTCCCGGCCTCGGCCGGGCGGCGCTCGAAGGCGATCACATCATGAGGTCCGGGTCCAAGGACCTGTATCGTGTTGGCGTCGCGGAAGTATTCGCGAACACCAAAGACCCGCTCATAGAAGCGCAGCGAACGCTCCGGATCCCTTACGGACAATGCCAGGTGAGTCAGGCCGTGCGTCGCGATCATCTTAGTCTACGCCGCCGGGTCGTCATCGAAAAACGAGCGCCGCGAGCGCCTCCGCGACCTCGAGGTATCCTGCAACTCGGCGCCGCGGCCCGCCGTCGCCGGGAGCACGGCAACTTCCAAGACGATCGAGTCGCTCATACATGATGGACAGCCGGCAGTTGATACTCACAACGAAGATAACGCGACTACGGACCTTTGCTCAAGTTATGCAGCGTCATCTCGCCCATCGCCGCGTAGCATGAACCATCCGCTAAACCCATTTCCAGCAGCACTACGCCGAAGAATACCGCCCATCCGCGCGCGCGCAGCCACGTGGCCGTGGATCCGCCGTATTGGGTCATGGCCGTGGCACGAGCTTGCGCATCCGGCAGCCACATCCAAACTGCGGCCAAGTCGGTGGCGCAGTCCCCTTGGCACAGATCTCCCCAGTCGATGATGGCGCTCAATCGACCGTCAGCGACAAGTACATTCCGGGCGTGAAGGTCGCCATGTATCCACGTGTCCTCGACATCGACTGGCGCATCGAGCGCGCGCTTCCAGACGGATCGGACGTGACCTGGGATCAGGGCTGAACCCCGCTCCAATCGTTCCATCCTTTCTTCGGTTGTCTGCGCGCGAAGGGCCAGCGGTACGCCGCGATAGGGATTGCGCGGAGCCTTGGGCGGGGCCCGCGAATGCAGGGCTTTGAGAAAATTGGCCAGAACGACGCCCTGGTCGGCGCGCAATGAGCATTGGTCGGCCGTGACTCCCGTCAGCCACGGCAGCACACTCCAGCTCCAGGGGTAGTGTGCGCCGGCGACGCCCACTCGAAGCGGCGCGGGAATTGGCAGCGGCAGCCGCCGGGCGAGCGCCGGCAGCCAGCGTTGCTCGTTGCCGAGCAGTGCCGCCGATGCTTCGCGCCGCGGCAGCCGCACACTTAAGTCTTCGCCCAGGCGAAACATCGCGTTGTCCCAGCCGGAATCGAAGGCCTCGATCCGGTAATCGGCAAGATCGGGATGCTGTGCTTGCAGCAGAGTCTTGACCAGCGCCGCGTCGATGTCAGCCTCCGCAGGGGGAGTTCCGGCATGCGCGGGACGCAATGCGCCCTGCCGCGATCGCACGTCAATCGCCAGCGGTCTTGTGGGTGGATTAGGCCTTTCGTTTCGCAATGACTTGATCTGCTACAGCGAGTGTCCCCCGATGAAGCGGTAGCCAGCGCCGTTCAGGTTGGCCTGGACCTTCTGGGTCTGAGCCGCGTCCACGCCCGGTGTCGTGCGTAGATCATAGATCGATCCGCTTGCGACTCTCATTTCATCTCTGACGAAAGGTACGACCTCGTCGCATGCGACTGCGCTGCCCTGCGCCTCTTTCAAAAGCGCAACAAGACATGTCTTACGCGAACTATCAATCGTGATGATCACATCGGGCTTGGCGGCAATCTGCGGCGGCACTGGAGCCGGCGTATCCGCGGACGGCCCGCAACCGGCGAGAGATACGAAGACCAACACAGAGGCGAACAGCGGGGTGCGTGGCGAAATCATCAAATCCTCCAGGGATTTCAGGGCATTAGAGTATCAAAAAGCGCCCGACTCGGCGAAGAGCCTTTGACACCGAGCGCGCCGTAGTGTCGAGCTGGATCGTAGGAAAAAACTGATGGTCCTTGGTAGCCTTTTCGGGCTTGTCCGCGCCAGCATCGTTGGCGAGCATGCGATTTCCGGCAATCGCATCGGGCTAATTTGTGCGTTCAGCCATCAAGGTCGACAACATTCGGCGCATTCTTTGCGTTTTCCCGAAGCCTTGTTCGGCGTGGGCTTCGTCTCATATCATTTGATTGAATTTTCGCGCGAGGCGTTGCGCGGAGATCAAAATGCTTCCTTCTACTCTGCTCGCGCTCGCGCGCCAGTCGAAAGAGCAGCATAGCGCTGGGGCTCACGGCTTGGCTTTGCGTCTCGTCCGATAGGCGAGCAACGCGTTTCGAAGCATTGCCTTCACAGGACGCGACGCTATGAGTTCCGTAGTCGTCAGTGGAATATGACGGTGCAGACGACCTTTACCTTGGAGTAGATGCTTAGGGTCGGGAAGCGTGCTGCCGTAGGCGATTCCGAGTTTCACACCGGTCTTTGACATGATGAGCACCGCTACGGTGTCGGCATACCCCGCGCCATAACCATAGCCGATGACTCTCGCCTTGGAATCCAGTGTTTCCGCACACCCGGGAAGCGCTCCGACTATAGAAGCTCGGGCAGCATGGGCAATACGCCGCACCGGTTCGGCATAGCGCCTCAGGAACTCTTCTACGGTGGGCTCTTGCGGTGCCATGCTTGATTCATTCACACCTCATCGGTGAATGCCTCCGAATGTTAGGTGCCGCCTATACTACAATCCTGAACCGCGCGATTTCCTGGAGCACGACGTGACCTCATCTGCCATCCCCTCCAAGAAGACCCTGGCGGGCCTTGCGCCGCCGCCTCTGAAGCCCGCTTCTTTTCTAGCGATCTTGCGCTCGACCAAGGGTAATCCCTTTGAAATCATTCCGCTTCAGGCCTATGAGGAGCCAATCTATCTATCGAAATGGCTCTTGGGAGCCGTGCTCATGGTCAATGACCCGGAAGGCATTCGCCGCGTGCTTCTGGACAACGTTGCCAACTATCCAAAAGAGGACTTAGGGGATCAGTTCTTTTCAGCCATGTTCGGCGAAGGCCTGTTGAGCGCGCCAGGTCCCAAATGGCGCACTCACCGCAAGGTGATGGCGCCATCGTTCGGCACCCGTACGGTTGAGTCTTATGCGCCTGCCATGGTCGAGACCACGATCGACTTTGCCGAGCGATGGGATGCGCTACCCGACTTCGCGGAGATAGACATCGCCGCGGAGATGAAGGCGCTCACGCTCAAGATCATTTGCCGGACCATGTTTTCTTCGGACGCGGAGGAACTTGCTGCGCACGCCGGTGAGGCACTCGAATTCGCGCAGGCATCCATGGAATTTGGGCTGCTCGACATTCTGCCGCTGATTGGACCCCGGCGGCTCCAAGCCAAGCAGGACGCCATCCGCGCGCATTTCAAGAGCATTGATGCGGCCATCTATCGACTGATTGGCGAGCGCGAGAAAATTCGCCATGAAGCCCCCAAGGATTTCTTGACCCGTCTCGTGGCCGCGAAGAATCCGGACGATGGCGTGGGATTGAACGCCACTGAAGTGCGCGACGAGGTGATCACGATTTTCATGGCGGGCCATGAGACCACCGCTGTGACCATGACCTGGGTGTGGTACCTGCTGTCGCAGCATCCCGCCGAGGAAGCGGAGCTGCACAAAGAATTGGATACGGTGCTGGCCGGCCGAATCCCCACCGTGGAGGACCTGCCAAATCTGCCGTACACCAAGATGGTCATCGAGGAATCGATGCGCATCTACCCGCCGGCCCCCGGGATCTCGCTGCGAGAGGCCAAGGAGGCGGACGAGGTCTGCGGGTTCAAGGTGACCCCGGGACTGCAGATCATGGTGTCGCCGTGGATATTGCACCGCCACCGCCGACTCTGGGAGGACCCGGTGCGCTTCGACCCAACGCGATTTTCCAAGGAGTCGAGCGAGAAACGCCCGCGCTTCGCATACCTGCCCTTCGGAGGCGGACCGCGGGTCTGCATCGGCGCGACGCTCGCGATGACTGAAGCAATACTGATCCTCGCCGTTCTCGCCCAACGATTTCGCGTGCGCTTGAAGGAAGGCGAGGAGGTGACGCTGCAAACTCGCATCACACTGCGGCCTAGGAATGGAATGATGACTATTTTGGAGCGGCGCAAGCCTGCCGCGGCAGCGGATCGCCAAAGAGCTGCGGAGTTGTCCCATGAATAGATGGTACGCACGGCCCGTTTTGTTTGTGCAGGACGTGGCGCGCGCGCTAGGCGAAATTAGCCTGGGTACGACCTGATCTCGAGTAGATGCTTATTTGGGTCGTTGAAGTACAGGGTTGGCGCGAAACCTCGAGCACCTGACTCGTCTCCTGGTCCTGTGTTCACTCCAACAGTGTCAAATGTCGGTCCGTACGCGACGCCGGCTGCTTTGATGCGCCTAAAGATGCCATCAAAATCGGCCTTTGAAACTGCGAATGCGTAGTGCTCGAAACCGGGCGTACCCCACGGGGCCAACTGAATCAGAAAGTCTGGGCCGACTCTGAGGACCGTAAAAGGGCCGTCGGGTCCCTCCTCGATGAATCCCAGTATGCCGGTGTAGAACGCGACGCTGGCTTTGAGGTCGTTGACCTTCAAAATGATGTGATCAAGTGTCGCCATGACGTAGAGTCCCCTACTTCGGTTTCGCCGACTGCCTATTCATGCATCGGATCTGATACCCGGGCTATAACTACGTTCTGCCTAACAAGTACATACAGAGACGTTCCCGCAAAAATGCGTGTCGCGTCCGCCTTCCTGCAGTCGATAAAATAGATCTGATCCCCGGCAGCGTACTTGGCAATCATCTCATCCCAGTCAGGGTGCGCACGACCTGCTTCGTTTCCACCGCTCATATCTATTGCCATCACCTGGGCCTTCGTCAGCGGCTTGGACAGCCTACAGCCTTCGAAGCCTAAGCGACCTGCGAGTGATCCGGGCTCATCAGCGTGCGCGACAGTCGGAACCGCGCACAGAATCACCCACATGAGCAAGAACTGCGGCACTTGAGGTCAGCTAACGATGAGGTTGAGCAATGCGCGGTTGCGCTGACGAACAACGAAGCTGGTCTATCCGAATCATCGACTCCCTCCTTGGCGCACCGAAGATGCTACGCCCGCGATCGCTCGAACCGATTGTTAGGATCCAAGCGCCAGACCTACATACAGGAACGACGCCGCAACGCTGAGCACTGTTCTCACCGCATGAAGCTTCGCCCAATGCTCGAGTAAACTACGTGTCTCTGCTGAACTGGGGTCGCGACCCGGTGCAAGTAATGCCTTGTTCGTCGGCATGATGCCGATAAATGTAAAAGGAACCACAGAGCCGATCAGAAGAGCCGCAAAAGCCCATCCCAATCCACCACCGAGCAACCACGAACCGAGGCCTGCCACAAGACTGAACAATGCTAAGGGAGCCTGCATCCACGTGGCGCGTCGGTAACTCGGGGCCCACTGCGCCGCGGCAAACTTGGTGTCGAGCTCCATACGAGCGGGGTGCTCTGCGACGTTTATGTAGAGCGCCGCGCCAGCAAACATCGCGGCTGTAAAAGTTGCTATGAATTCTAGGAGCACCCGCATTGGCGTCTCTTGGACCCTAACGAATGTAAGGGACTTCCCGTCCCGAGGCGGCACCGCTGTGCCAGGATTGGTTTGCGACCTCAATCTTTTCAAGAGGGGAAGAGGGGAAGTCTCATGAGCATAGTGTCTACGGTTAGAATCGACTTGGCAAAAAATGTGTTTTCGGTCCATGGCGTCGATACAGTCGGAGTGGTCATGATCCGTCGGAGGGTGGCACGGGCGAAGCTTGCGCAGCTCATCGCCCAACTGCCGCCGTGTCTGATTGGTATGGAGGCGTGCTCGGGAGCTCATGAGCGGGCGCGACGATTCGCCATCTTTGGTCACAGCGTGAAATTGATGGCGGCGAAATTTGTGGCTCGATATCGCAAAGGCGGAGGTTGAGCGACGCGGAGTTTCACCAGCGTCGAACGAAGGCACTTTATCCCAATCATCAATACCCTCCTTGGCTCACCGAAGACTCTGTCCCGCGATCGCTCGAACCGATTGTTAGGTGACATTCAATTAGCCGTGGCACGTTGCAGCAGAGCGACCAACTCCAACGCCTGCGTGCGCGACAATTTAAATGGCACAACACTGGCGCTTAGCGCAGCCTTCGAAGTAATGGCCAAGGCAATATCGTGAGGGGCTCCTTCCGGGGCTGCCAATAATGAAACGCGCAATACGCGGGACGTCATGCCCGACGAGGACAGTGCAATTTCCCCAATGGTCTCGGTGACTCGGCCGTCCAGAAACGCGCCCACCAAGCTTCCGTTTTTAAAGTAACGCCATCCAAAGTAGCCAAATGCCACGAGCGGAAGAAGCGGAAAGATGTACTGCAAGTTTTGCATGAGCGCTCCAATTGCACCTAACGATGAGGTTGAGCGACGCGGAGTTGCGTCGACCCTAAACGAAGCTGCTTTATCCCAATCATCGACTCCACTCCTTGGCCCACCCGCGATCGCTAGAACCGATTGTTAGGCGTTGTTTACGGTTTGGGCACGTGGTCGAACGTACTGGCCACGATGCTGCGTTCTTTCTCGTTCGAAACGGCCTCGAGCGCTGCGACCGCCAGCCCGTACGAGCAGCGATGTTTCTCTGATTCACCAGCGGCTGACGCGGCATGCGCATGTACGACATAGACGAACGCCACTTCCCAATCCGGCGATTGCACCCCGAGAAAATAGTTTCGCATCTCGTCCGCGTATGCCAGCGCAGACTGACCCAACCCGAGCAGAGCATGAACTTCGGCAAGTAGCATAGTGGCCCGCATACGGTTGAGCTCAGATCCCACCTTCGTCCAGTGCCAGGCCGAGGCGTGCGCAGCGTTGAGCATTTCTTGATCCTCGGCGGCGTTGCGGGTCTGCACGGACAGTTCCCAAGCTCGGTTGTTGGCCGCGGCAGCGAAACCCCGATGCCATGTCGTTACTTCTTCAGAGGCGTCACCCATTGTTGCTCCGCTCGCCTAACGATGAGATTGAGCGACGCGCGGTTGCTTCAGGGTCAAACGAAGGCAGTTTATGCAAATCATCAACCCACTCCTTGGCTCAACGGAGATGATACTCCCGCGATCGATCGAACCGATTGTTAGGCGCGGCCACGGCTGAGAACTTGATCGCGGTATTCCAGCCAATTTTTAAGACTGTCACCGGCCTTGCCGGGGTCAAAGATGCCGGTCTCTGAGCCCGGATCTAACGCACGCAGCCGAAGGTCTTGAAGAATCCCTGCAATGATGCCGATCGATGCGTGGCCGCCGCGGACATGGAACACGAATCCCGAAACCTGGTCGCGGTCCCCCAAAGAGACCTCGATATCAGCGCCGTGCCCTTGGATTCGCACCCACGCCAGATCCGAAACATCCGAAAAAGGCGCGAACTTGAGAATAGCTCCTATCACATTGCTTCGGGACACCAAGAGTTTGGGCTTGAAGTCTTCCGCGATGTCGTCTAACGAGACCGCGTTTTCCGGTATGTCCTGAACGAAGATGTCCCAGCTCACGGTAGCTACCCTACTTCCCGACAGGCCTAACGATAAGATTGAGCAACGCGCGGGTGCGCGGACGCTGGACGAAGATGCTTTGTCCCAATCATCGACTCCCTCCTTGGCTCACCGAAGCCGCCGCCCCGCGATCGCTCGAACCGATTGTTAGGTTGCGCGTTTGGCATGTCGAAGGGCAAGCCACCTATGGCGTGGGCGTGGAGGCCAAAAATAATTGCGCCGAGGCAAAACCAATCCACTAGGTAGTACCAATAATAACCGGGACCGTGGCCATCGTTGAGCGCGAAGGCGAATGCTAAGGCGGCAACAAGGGTCGGAAGAGCATATGGCCTGGTGCGCGCGTTGAAGGTGCGAAAGGAAAGCCAGCCAAATAGCGCAAGACCGAGGCCTACACCAATTGGAAATATTATTTCGCTGCCCATGATTTATACCCTAACGATGAGGTTGAGCGACGCGCGGTTGCGCCGGCGACAAACAAAGCTGATTTATCCAGATCATCGACTCCCTCCTTGGCTTGACGGAGATGATACTCCCGCGTTCGCTCGAACCGATTGTTAGGCGGCGCCCTCGGAAATATATAGATTAGCAATCCAATTCCTTTGCCTACGCGCAAGACGCGATCGCTGTTCCTCTCCGTCAAAATTCGCGGATTGTCGACGCAGATGCGACGAGTCGAAGTTCTCGAACGTGTTGACGTTAACAACAGCGTAGACATGATTCTCGATTTCACTGGTAACAAACGGAACCGCGCCACAGCGTGCACAGACGTAAAATACCGCGGTATTCGTTCCAAATGAGTACTTTGAAACGACGTCGATCTGTTGCAAAGAGACCGAAAGCTTGGCATCCGGATTGGAAGTCCAAACTCCACCATGCTTGACACAAAATGAACAACTACATTCGCGTGCGATGACTTCGGAGGGTACCCCCGGCCAATCGAGTACAAACGCTATATTTCTGCAGTGGCACTTGCCGCGGATAAGCATTTGACCTCCGTCAGAACCTGGCGCCTAACGATAAGGTTGAGCGACGCGCGGCTGCGCCGGCGCCAAACGAAGCTGATTTATCTCAATCATCGACCCTCTACTTGGCTCACCGAAGATGCGATCCGCGATCGCTCGAGCCGATTGTTAGGTGCTAGCACTACGGCGGCGTGACGTGCTGATCTTGATCCATGCTCCGAGGGCATAGGCGAACGGAGTCAGCGCGACTAGTACAAGAGTCAGCTGCAAGGATTCCGCGACTTTCCCTGATACCAAAGAGTACACCCCCAGACCGAACCAAAGCCAAGACGCCAAATACCATTCAGCAATCTCCGACCCTTTGTGATCCACGCGGCGATGAACCCGCCTGCGATAGAGCAGACATAGCCAATCCCAAGCTGAGCCGCGAATAGACCCGGATTGGCGTGCATGGCCGATACCACCGCACCCTGTAATTGATCTTTTGGCAGGTGAGAAAGACCGCCAGACGAGATGACATAAATCGCCAGAGGTATCCCAAGAAGATTAGAAAGCACGATGTCCGATATACCACCAATAAGGACCGCTCGAATTGAAATGCTGCGCATGAGTTTCCTCGGCACCTAACGATGAGGTTGAGCGACGCGGGAATGCGTTGCCGACCAACGAAGGCACTTTATTTCAATCATCGACTTCCCTCCCTGGCTCACCGGAGATGGTGCTCTCGCGATCGCTCGAACCGTTGGTTAGGCACCCTCGTCAGCGCAGTGCCTTTATACATCAGCGACTTCTGTCACCGTTACTTCAAGGCCGCCGACAAATTTTGCGGCGGTGTTATAGAACCAGCAAGCCAACGGTACGAAGATTAGCGCCACTAGCGCATACATGAATGGGAAGAGCAGAAGAGTGCCCACGCTAAAGTGAAATCCAGGGCCCACAGGCATCGGCGCTATCGCGGCAATGAGAATCATAGGAATGACGAATATCAAGCTCAAAAAGAAATACAACACAGCGAAGAGCTTCCCGGCTTGCCACGGCGCGATGCGTGATAGTTGCTTTGACATAGACACTCCCTTTGTTTGGCGATGTAGTTTATGCGACCGTACGGTTTGATCTAAAGAACTCGTTTACTCCAACGGACGATGACGAAAGTGGGAGCGAACGCTGATGCCGTGCCAACGATGAGGTTGAGCGACGCGGAGTGCGGCGACGAGAGACGAAGCTGATTTATCCAGGTCATCGACTCCCTCACTGGCCAAACGAAGATGATACTCCCGCGATCGCTCGAACCGATTGTTAGGCGTCACCTGCTGGTGCCCCCAAGAAGTAGCGATCGTAGTCGATGACGCCCAGAAGCTCGATCTCGACGTCTTGAGGCCGCGACTCGTCAGCGTTATCGGCAAGGGAGCCACATTTACTTACAGAGAACATATGAACAGCAGCTGTTTTTATAGAAAGGCGAAGGTTTGCCTGGGCAGCGACTCGATCGGAAACACCGAACGTAGCGAACTGCGGCTCGCACCTTTGCATAAGCAGGCGCCGGATTGAACCTGCCAAATGCAACCCCCATCGAGGCGTCTCGATGTTCAAACTGCGTCCATCCGATGAGTTCGGAATGGCTGAGGACTTCGAAGCTACCAGGGCAGTTCAAGTGTCGCCTAACGTTCGAAATGAGCTGTCCGCTCGATGGAGGGGTTAGGCGTCATCGCTTACCAACGGCGGTCACGCGACAGTGGCATAGATCTGGATGAGTGTGAACGTCGTTCCCCAGGCTTCCGGGTGAGTCAACTCCGCCTCTGCCTGCTCGAGCAGCCGATTCAGCTCGGCGACCGAGATCAACGCTTCGAGTCTGGGTCGTAACGAGGCTGCAAACTGGAGTGGCAAGCGCAGGTAAGGGTGCCCCGGCTCCAGCGCAACAACGTTGGCGAGCACATGGGGCTCAACCCCTGCCTTACGGACGATAGCAGGGAGTTCCCGGCCTGAGTTGAAGTTGCCGCCAGCTGATTCAAACCCACGCTCGATCAGCGCAATCAGCTTCTGGACTGCAGGGCCAATAGGGTTGATTCTCCAGGATGCCAGATCAGGATCCTCTATCACGAGTATTCCACCGGGCTTGAGGAGACGTGTGTAAGCGGCAAGTTGCTGCCCAGCACGCCCGAGCGGTGCGATCTGAAACCGCGAGTGAACCAGATCGAAGGTATGGGGCGGTAGCTGACTGTTGAACAGATCATCCTTGACTAGTGCGACGTTACTCAGCCGCTCACGCTCGACGAAATCCTTGGCGCCTGCCAGCATCCTTTCATCCACGTCCGTGCCCGTGACATGCCCGCTGTCGCCTACCCACGCGCTGAGCGCTCGTAGCCAGCCCATAACGCCGCAGCCGAGGTCAACGGCTCTCAATCCCGTGCCAGGCGAAAGCTTACTCAGGAGCGCTCGCGCTGCTGGCTCCCAGACGATGGATTGGAGTTGGAGACGTTCGAGCTCGGAAGCTCGCCCCGCAAGTAGATAGTCGGTGCTTGGGTTAGACATCCTGTCGTCAGTCAGTAGATGGCCGCCATGATGCCTAACGATGAGGTTGAGCGACGCGCAGCTGCGTTGTCGTAAAACGATGTTGATTTATCCAGATCATCAACTTCCTCCTTGGCGCACCGAAGACGCGTCCCGCCATCGCTCGAACCGATTGTTAGGGCCACCGAGATGACGCCAAACGAAGAGGAATACGATAGCGCCTATGAGTCCTTGTAACCCAAACTCGACCACAACAACAATGTATTGGATCCAGCCGTATGAAGTTGCGGTGCCATTTTTTATAAATTCAAACGTAGTGTCCATTCCAGCTACCACCCGACGAATAGCCCGCGCTAAGAAACCCGGGCCAATTGAGCAGCGCCAATGGGAGAGCCGCCGCCAGAAATCCCGTAGCGGCCATATATCCCACTGTTACTCGATTGAACCGACGCAGAGTCAGGAACAGTGGTATGCCAATTAATACTACGAAAGGGGTGGCGACCAGGCACACCCAGAACGCCATGTTCCCAAACTCGCGGGCTTCCACAGACCCTGAGGAAACAAGAGAAATTGCTGCGACCCACGCAAGGTAGACCAGTGGCTGCACCGCAATGGCAAGGATAGCGGCGAGCGCAATCGGAACCATGGCCCTAACGATGAGGTTGAGCGACGCGGGGTTGCGCCGACCACCAACGAAGCTGATTTATCCCGATCATCGACCCACTCCTTGGCTCACCGAAGATTCGACCCCGAGATCGCTCGAACCGATTGTTAGGCGATTGCGCGAATTTTACTATTGGCACTAACCAATGCGGTGGCTTCATCGCGAGTTCCGGCGATGAGGGCCGAGTCTGGTAACCAACGTATCACGCCCGGACGCAACAGCATCACCCCATCACTAAATCTTGCAGCGCTGGGGTAGGCGGCCCAGGCCCATTCGCCCTTTGCATGAAGCCCAACGGCGTTGAGGCCTGTGTCCGACATATTGATCGTAACCTCCGATCCGAAATCTGCGCGATAGCGAAATCGTTGAAATATGCCCCAGCGGGTCACCGAGATCCCACCGAAATAGACCAAGGCCGCCATCACCGCAGCGCCTGCAACCGTGCTAACTGTCGGCGTACCAAATGCAAGGGCCATAAAGACCATCAGAACGAGGGCGATACAGCCAAATTGAACTTGTAGTCGAAAGATGAAAGGTCGTTGCTGATAGTAGCGACCAATAAGATCCCTGTAATAATTGGCATCGATGCGAAATTTGTAAGTAACTGTCATGTCGCCTAACGATGAGGTTGAGCGACGCGGGGCTGCGCCGACGACAAAGGAAGCTGCCTAATCCCAATCATCGACTCCCTCCTTGGCCCAACGAAGACGCAGCCCCGTGATCGCTCGAACCGTTGGTTAGACGACTTGCGGTGACACGAATAGATTCGAATGCACCTGCCGACATAGACGCGGCGACAACCACCAATAGACCCACCATCCCCAAACCCGATGACGCAACATGGAGTACTCGGAGACCGAAAAACAGACCTAGCAATGAAAGTGGCACTGCGCCATAGAACCACGCCAGTCCCCAGGCTCGCACGATTCGAGGAAAAATGATTGCCAGGGGTCTCACAGCCACGGCAACGAACACGCGCATAACTGAATAGCTTGCAACAATCATCACCGGGATAAAGGCAACCGTCGCGCCAATGTCAGGACCGTGTGGGAACGGAGCGAAAAGAGCAATTCCCGCACCAACCAACAAAAACAACGCGAGCAGATGAGGTCGGAAGCGAAACGCCAATTCGTGTGGAAAGATCATAGGTCGGCTAACGATGAGGCTGAGCGACGCGGGGTTGCGCCGACGACCAACGAAGCTGATTTATGCAGATCATCGACCCTCTCTTTGGTTCACCGAAGACGACGCCCCGTGATCGCTCCAACCGATTGTTAGAGGTCAAGTGCGACCACGCCAATATCCCGGGCGCTAGCGACGATGTGCAAACGCCATTATTCTCAGGACATCTCCATCGACGCGATAGATGAGTCCAAATGGAAACTTGCGCAGTGGAAAGCGTCTATGACGCGAATCGAGCGACTCTCCAATATTTGGCAATTCGCATATCAAAGCGGTGACTCGTCGAATTTCTTGAATCAGCTCGCGACCGAGACCAATTCCCCGTTCCATCCTCTAACCACGCCGCGTCTACCGCTATGTCCGCGGGACCATCCAACTCTTCCCACAAAACACGCAATAACGCCTCTTTGTCCGAAACGCTAAGTTCCCGGATTTCCTGCTCAATTATTGCGAGCGGACGTGCCATACGGTCAAAATACCAGTGGTGACGATGAGGTGCAACGTAACGCTGATTTGACCTCTAACGATGAGGTTGAGCGACGCGGGGCTTCACCAGCGTCAAACGAAGGCACTTTATCCAAATCATCGACCCCCCTCCTTGGCTCATCGAAGACG
>Ga0302324_100000251_pt1 | contig 144285 bp, 126 predicted proteins | sample Palsa_T0_1_FD_201949 | JGI IMG/M metagenome (GOLD analysis project Ga0302324, IMG submission 201949) | Peat permafrost microbial communities from Stordalen Mire near Abisko, Sweden - Palsa_T0_1 | ecosystem: Environmental > Terrestrial > Soil > Palsa > Peat permafrost | place: Sweden: Abisko...
GCGCCCAGGAGAACCTCGGCCAGCAGTCGCCTGCCGTCCACCGCGCCTACGCCAAGAATGCCGCCGTGACCATCCCCTCGCTCGACGAGTGGGAAGAACTGGTCGCCAACAAAATCATCGATATCAACCAGATGCCCAAAGTGGCATAGGGGAACATTGCCCCTTGGCCCCCAAAGACAAAATCGACCAAAGCTGGTGGAATGGCAGGCTGAAAATTCATTTCATGTTTTTAAAATGTGCCACTCGCAAAAGATGTAATGCCGGTTTGGCTGATAAGGCGGAACCAGCAGGGAGAACGGAATCCAGATGCCATTCCATCGAAATGCAGTAGTTTTCCTTTATGAAAATCACAACATCGCTTTTTCGTGCGCACATCAAATGCCCGACCAAATGCTGGCTCAAATTCACCGGCGAACCAGCGACCGGCAATGCTTATGCCGAATGGGTACAAAGCCAAAATGAATCTTACCGCGCTGCCACAATCGAACGATTGCGATCGGAAGTGCCGCAAATCGAGTGCGCCGTCGCGCTCGCCCAGGAAAACCTCAAAACATCCAAGTGGCGGCTGGGATTCGACATTGTTGCTACATCACAGAATCTCGAAACACGTCTCCATGCGGTTGAGCGTGTTCCGCCAGAAGGCCGGGGCAAACCCGGCGACCGGGTGGGAGCTATCGCCCGGCGTATCCGCAGCCGCGTCACTTTATCTTTTGCCGCGAACGCGACATAGGCATCCGTTTCCGTCGGCGTGTTTGGACCTGCCCCACTAGGGCGACAGGTGTCTTGCGGAACTGTGCCAGGGGATCAGCCACGCTCTTTGCTGATTTGCTGCGCTGCCTTTCGCGGCAAGCCAGAGCACTACCCGAATCTGGAAATCAAAAAGATTCCCAAAGCCGTGCTCGCCAAGTGCGAATGGGGCCATGACGATTACAGCCTGAAAATCGAAAACCTGCCCAAAGCGCCACCGCCGAAGGGTCAGCAGCAACTCTTTTGACCGAGCGGATTTTATGGAACAACAGCCACAGTCAGGTTCAGAGATAATCCTTTACCAGACGGAGGACGGGCATCCACGGCTTGAAGTCAAACTAGTAAACAACACGGTCTGGCTTTCACTGAATCAAATCGCGGAGCTTCCCGCGACAACAGCATTTTTCTTCTTGGATGCAGATGGCTCAACTTTGGTTTCAGGTTTAGACTCCGCTTTCGCTCTAGGCTTAGGCTCCCCGCTGGCTTGATCTTCTTGGATTTCCTTTTGCGCCTGCTCCCAGTCCTGAACTGCCGGATCGTTCTGGTGGCCTCGCTCCTCGTGGATTTCATAGGCTCGCTTGGCGATTTGAGGTGTCAAATCGGAATGCATCTTGGCTTTGGCCGCCGGCTGAGTCTGAGATACAGCCTTGGCTTCAGGCTGGGACTTGGACTAATTCATAGGTCATTTCCGCATTAATTATAGCCGTCGCTGGATAATGATACCCGGCTGGCTGTGTGCTCGGCATCCGGTGTTCTCCCCATGCCTCGGGTAAGCATCCTAACGCTGGAGCACTATCGTCCATCCTGGCCTCGGAGGAGCATCTTCACCGTAACGGCACATGGATCATCAAATTCTTCCTCCATTTGTCGAAGGGCGAAAAACGAAAGCGATTCTTGACCAACTGGAGAAGTAGTGTTTCCCAGCCTTCGCCAATTCAGAAGGGTGCTAACGCAAATGGCCGGCAGTCGAGCGCAGTTTTACCGCTTTACCGGCTTACGCGGCAGTGGGCGGAGAGGGGTTCTTGCCGCCGCTGGCAACGTGCAGGTCATGATCACGCCGCCTTTGGGGTGGTTGCGGATATCGAGGATCGCGCCAATGGTTTCGGCCCGGTGGCGCATGATCTTTTGTCCCATTCCTTTCGACTTCTCGAAATCCTTCCGCAGCCCTTGGCCGTCATCTTTGACCATCAAGATGACTTGGCCGCCTGTGTGCGCCAAACCAATTACGATCTGTTTGGCCTTCGCGTGTTTGGCGGCGTTGTTGACGGTTTCCTGCGCGATGCGATACAAGTGAACGGCGATCTCCAAGGGGAACTCGGGAATCTTCGGCTCGATGCGGAGCTGACACGAAAGCCGGAACAATTCCTTCGTCCAGCTGGCCAGTTCTACGAGTGCGCGCGCCAGACCGTGCCGCTGCAACTCCGCTGGATAAAACCCTCTCGCCAGTGTGTACGTTTTCGCGGCGCTGCCCCGCAACATCTTGGCCAGTCGCGCCGCCTCCTTTGCCAAGGGAGCAGACTTCTTGCCGGCTGTCAATGCCAGCGTTTGAGTCAAACAGGCAATGCCTGTCAACTCCTGCGCCAAGTCATCATGCAATTCCTGGCCGAGTTGTCGGCGTTCGCGTTCGCTGACAAGCGTGATATCCTCGGCCAGCTGCTTGCGTGCGATGGTTTCGGCTTTCAATGAATCGACCGATCTGGCTAGATCAGCCGTGCGAGTGGCGACTTTCTCTTCGAGTTCTTTGTTGAGCTGGAGAATCCGCTCCTCAATCTCTCTGCGCTCGGTGATGTCGTGCAGGATGACCGAGGCCTGAATGATTTTTCCGGTGCTGTCTTTGATCGGAGAGAGGGTCGCGGATACCGGCACGGGCTGGCCGTTCTTTTTGATGCAGACAGTATCCAGATGAGGGATTGACTGGCCGGCCTTGAGCTGTCCCAGGATGCCCCGCTCCTGTTTCACGAGGTCGGGCGAGTAGAGCCGCAGCGCCGACTGCCCGATCATTTCCGCCGCCGTGTAGCCAAACAACTTTTCGGCGGCCCGATTCCAACTGGTCACGATGCCGTCCAACGTTTTGCTGAAGATGGCGTCGCTGGTGGAATCAACAATCGCCGCCAGATGGCCGCGCGCTTCTTCGGCGTGTTTGATCCCGTCGATGTTCACCAGCACTATCACCGCGCCGTCAATCCTGTGGTCCGCCGTCCGGTAGGGCTGGATGCGCAGCATGTACCAATGCCCTTCGTCATCCTGCACTTCGCGTTCGCGGATGACAACGTCGCCGATCACGTCGGCCAGCAATCGTTGCAACTCCGGTACGGTCACGTTTAATCGCATGTCGCCGATGGCGCGACCCACGTCCACCGGTATCAGGTTGCAGATCTTGCCGGCGGGCGTATTGAAGCGGCGGATGCGCAAATCGGTGGCGACCACGATCACCGGCATTTGGACGCTGCTCAATACGTTGATGAGGTCGTTGTTCAGCGCGTTGACTTCCGTGTTGCGGTTGCGAAGTTCCTCGTTCAGTGTGGTCAGTTCTTCGTTGGCCGACTCCAGTTCTTCCTTGGAAGTCTCCAATTCCTCGTTGGTGCTCTGCAATTCCTGGTTGCTGGAAAGAATCTCCTCGCTGGCCGATTTTAGTTCCTCGTTGGCGGCGTCCTGCTGTTCGATCACCGATTGCAGGTAGTCTTTGGCCGCGACTAAGTCGCGCTGCAGTTGGGCAATCTCGCGGTCTTTCTCCTCGGGTGTCGCGGCCCTGGCTTGCGGCGGCGGCGTTGCCGGCGCGCTTCGGGGCGGCGCGGTCGCTTCCTCAAACAGCACCAAAAAACATGTCTCACTGCTGCTCGGCAGCTTGACCGGCGTCACCTCGATGTTGATCTCGCGCATCTGCGGTCCGTCCTGCAGTCGCACCGCTTCGCGGCGCACCGTCGTTTTTTGGGTGCGCGCTTCGCGAATGGCCGTGCCCAGTTCCAACGCCAACGTTTCCCGAGCCATGCGCAACAGGTTGAATTTGGCTTCGCCTACCGGCGGCGACAGATACGCGTCCGTGCGCCCGCGAAATTGCAGGATGTCGAGGTTGTCATTGATCAACACACCCGCCGGAGCGTACCGGCCCAGCGCCAGGCGGTCAGCCTCCCGCTGAAACTCTGCTGGCCCGGCGGCGTCCTGTCGCGGCGGCGGGGCGAGCATCGCCTTGCCGGCCTGCGGGTCAGCCGCCGCATGCAGATACGGCAACGTGGTCGTGGTTTTGCGGGAATAAATCTTCTGTTTCTTGTCCACCACCCCGAACAGCTCTGTATGTTCGCCCACCGTCTCCGATTCGCCCAGCACGAGGAAGCCACCGGGACTGAGCGCGTAATGAAACGTCTCAATGACGCGCCGTTGCGCCACCGGCGCCAGGTAAATCAGCACGTTGCGGCAACTGATCAAGTCCACCCGCGAGAACGGCGGATCGGCCATCACGTTTTGTTTGGCGAAGACGCACACCTCGCGCACGGACTTGCGCACCCGGTAACCCACCGTCTCCTTGGTAAAAAAGCGCCGCAACCGCTCCGGCGACACTTCGCGTTCGATGGCTTCGAGATACAATCCCACCCGCGCCTTCTCGATGGATCGGCCGTCGGCAATGTCTGTGCCGAAAATCTGCACCGTGGGCCGCTGCGGTTTGTCTTCCAGAAATTCCAGCAACGCGATGGCCAGGGAATACGTCTCCTGTCCGGTCGAACAACCCGCCGACCAGATGCGGATGGTGTCGGGCTTCTTCCGCATCAGCGCGGGGAAGACCTCGCGGTGGAGCGCCGCGAACACCGCCGGGTCGCGGAAGAAACTCGTCACGGTGATGAGCAGGTTTTCGTACAACGCATGCGATTCCGGGGGGTTCTTCTCCAGATACGACGCGTACTCGGCAAGGTCGGTGTGGGAATGCACCGCCATGCGCCGCAGAATCCGCCGGCGAATCGTCGTTTCCCGGTAACGGTCGAAGTTCACTCCGCTCGCCCTTCGCACCAGGGCCAGAATCTTCCGGTAATGATCGCTCTCGGGCGCCGCCATCGGCGACGGCTCCTCGGCGTGCGCCACATAAGGATGCCGGCCAATCCGCACCAACTCCCGCGCAATACCGTCCGGCGGCAACACAAAATCCACGCACCCGCTCTGCACCGCGCTGACCGGCATCCCGCTGTACTTGGCCGAGGCCTCGTCCTGGGCAAACGTGATCCCGCCCGCCGCCTTGATTTCCGCCAAGCCTTGCGAGCCGTCTGAGCCCGTCCCCGAAAGCACCACGCCGATGGCGCGCGATTTCAAGTCTTCCGCCAGGGATCTGAATAGAATATCGACCGCCAAATGCGGCAAGCGCGCCTCGCCGCGCGGTGTGAGCTTAAGCACACCATGCACGAGCGCCATGCTCTTATTGGGTGGAATGACGAATACGCAATTGGCACACATCGTCATCCCCTCCCTCGCCTCGGTGACCTTCATGCCGGTCGCTTTCGCGAGCAGATGGGTCAGTTTGCTCTCGTGTTTTGGGTCGAGATGTTGCACCAGCAAGAACGTCATCCCCGTGTCCGCCGGCACCTCCTTCAACAGCGCCGTGAGAGCTTCCAGCCCGCCCGCGGAAGCTCCGACACCTACGATTGGGAAATAACTGACATTTCCCCCGGAAATAGCAGGAGTTCTTGCCTTTTGGCTGCTTTTTGGCGTACACTTACGCTTCACGCGCGAAGCCTATCGCTTCTGTCCACCAGAAGCAAGACGTGGGACAAAAAATAGAGCGTTTGATAGCCGTGCGCGGCAGCCATACGAAGAGGCGGACAAGAATTGGGGATTCGGCCTCGCGGACATAATTGTCTCGTCATAGTCACAGGCAGGAGCCTTGAACCGTTGTGCGGCGCTTTGGATCGCTTCGCGCTGACCGAATCAGGCTTCTCCAACGCAAGCAGCCACACGAAGCACTGCTTCGCCCAACTGCTGTTCTTCGCCGATTTGCGATCCACTTTAGGGGCATATGGGTTCACCCTGGCCAAGAGTGCCCGACTCGCCACCCAGATGGCGAACGGGGGCAGCCGCCCAAGGTGACCAAACCACTTCTTAAGGACGGTCAGCCGTGTAAGGTTTGCGTTGCCGCGCTCCGCGATATCAGCAGCAATTTTCAGCAGCTTTTCGGGGATGTCGGTCAAGCCTCTTGATCTTTTGTCGGCGTTCATTTTTCGAATTCATGTGATGGCACCGAACGAGTGCCTTGGCAAGCTTCCGGCGGAAGCAATGCGCCGGGAGCAATGAGAGAAGAGGAACTTGCTTAAATTAGACAGCTTGACCACAGGATCAAGTCATGGTATTTGAACAATATGAATCGAGCATTGAGTCAACGGCTAGAGGAAGAGGTGCCAAAACGGCTGGCGGAATTGCTGGCCGTGCCAATGAGTCGTGTCAAGGTTCAACGGCAGCCTGCCAGCGGTCGCGGCAAGCCGGAGGGGGTGGAATTGGTGGTCGCGGTGGGAGATTTCAATTTTGCTGTGGAATGGAAAACGGCCGGCGAGGCGACGGCGGTCGCAATGGCGGCGCGCTCGGCCCGCCGATTCGCGGAGCAATGGAAAAAGAAAAGCATTCCGTTGGTAGCCGTGCCCTACATGGGCGAAGTCGGGCGGCGATTGTGCGAGGAAGCCGATGTTTGCTGGCTGGATTTGTCAGGCAACGCACATTTGGTCGCGCCAGGGTTGCGGGTGACCATCGAAGGCAAGCCAAACCAATTCAAGCGGCCTGGTCGGCCCCGCAGTGTGTTCGCGCCCAAGAGCGCGCGGATTGCGCGCTGGTTGTTGATTGAACCAGAGAGTACATTCACCCAGCGGGCATTGGCAAAGGCGACGGGATTGGATGAGGGATTTACGAGCCGCATCGTCCGCCAACTGGAAGAACAGCGCCTGGTGGCGCGCGATGCCGCTGGTGAACTGAAAATCGCCGATTACGACGTGCTGTTGGAAGCCTGGCGCGAGGCTTATGATTTCTCCAAGCACCACATCGTGCGGGGTCATATCGCGGCCCGGTCGGGTGATGAGATTCTGCGCCGGGTGTCGGATCAATTGAAACGCGACAAGCTGGAGCACGCGGCCACTGGATTGGCGGGGGCGTGGTTGCTGAACCAGTTTGCCGGCTTTCGGCTGGTGGTTTTCTACGTGGGCCAAATGCCGTCCGCCGAGGCGAGACAGGCAATAGGCTTCCACGAGGAGCAAAAAGGCGAGAATGTCTGGCTGGTCGTGCCGAACGACGAAGGCGTTTTCGACGGCGCGGCGGAGCGCGACGGCATCCGCTGTGTTCACCCGGTGCAAGTGTATATGGATTTGAAGAATCATCCCGAGCGCTCCGCGGAAGCGGCTGAACAATTGCGCGCAAGATTTTTAAGAAAGGACGGCCATGCCTGAAAAACCAACGAGCGCCTCCGGCTATCCACCCGGCCAAGTCGCGCGGGTGAAGTCCACATGCCTGTATCTGGCCACGAAATTGGGCGATTTGATGGATGAACTGGTGGTCGTGGGAGGGCTTGTCCCCTCGCTGCTAATTGATCAGGAGAACCTGCCAGAGAACGTGATGCCTCATGTGGGCACGCTGGATTTGGACTTGGGGCTGGCGTTTGCCCTGGTGGGGGAACAACGGTATCAGGACGTGGTCGAGCGCCTGCGGAATGCCAAGTTCACGGCTGATGTCAACGAACAGGGCAAGCCTACACGGCAGCGCTGGTGCATCAGTGAACCGCCGGTCACAGTGGATTTCCTAATCGAGCCGGAGCAAGGCGCCGAAGCACAGGCAGGGCGTTTGTTTCCGCTCACTAAAGATTGGGCGGCCATCATCGCGCCCGGTCTACACTTGGCTTTCAGGAATAATCAGGTCGTGACTCTGGACGGAAGAACCATTGTCGGGGAAACAGCCAGGCGGGACATCCGCGTCTGCGGGGCGGGGGCGTTTATGGTTCTCAAGGCCCTCGCCTTCCACATTCGCGGGGAGAACAAGGATGCTTACGACCTATTTTACTTGCTTCGCAATTACGGGCGCGGCGTCTCGGACGTGGCAGCGCAATTCCGTCCGTTTCTCCCGGACGCCAGCGCGGTCGAGGCGCTGGAATACTTGCAGGCTGATTTCAACAATTCCGAGGCGATAAGACACATTTAGCCAGTGCCCTGGCCCATGAAGCCTGCCTGCAAGGACACTCGGTTTTGTTCACCACGGCGGTGGACATCATCAACACGCTCACCGCGGCGCAAACCGTGGGCCGGCTCAAAAACGAACTCAAACATTACCTCAAACCAACTATCCTGGCCGTGGACGAATTAGGCTACCTCCCCATCGACAAAGCCGGCGCGGACCTGCTCTTCCAGGTCATCAGTCAGCGCTATGAGCAAGGCTCCATCCTGCTGACAACCAATCAGCCCTATAAACACTGGCCCAAAATCTTCAACAACGACAGCACCCTGACCAGCGCCGTGCTGGACCGGCTCTTGCATCACGCTGAAACCGTGATCATCGATGGGAAGAGTTACCGCATGAAGGATCAGATCGAAACACCCTAATAAAAACGTTCAACGACGAGGCGCAAATGGCTCCAGATTAAAACCAAAGGGCAAACGCCGCGTTCGCTACTGCAAAAACTAGACTCCTCCACTTTCCATCTTCTGGAAGCCTGATAAAGACGCATACTTTTTGTGTCTCTGAACACACTGCTGAAACTGTTCGCCCGTGCCACTTACGAAATCTGAACAGTATTCGACTAAATCTTGGCGCAGCGCCTCGAATGGGGCAATCGCGTCTTCTGAAAATCCTGGATAGTGGCTCGCCCCAGATCGACCAAGTAACGCTCGCATGTAGTCCTCGTGTGCGAGCGTAAGCGCGCCGATGTGGTAAGTGACCAGCCCAAGGGAAAATCGAAAGTGCAACTCCAGTTTGCGGTCTCCGCAGACAAACTCCCCCTGCACGAATGCACCGCCACTACTGTTACCGGACGCAACCAGGCTGAAATGAAAACCATGCGGAGCAAGAACGGGAGCTAAAATGGCTGCTCCTTGTTGAAGAATCTCTCTCCGGTCTTTGACGGTTGGGGTTGCCATGAGCGTGCAAAGGTCAATTTTTATTAGCTGGCGGCCGGTTAACTGTTGGAACCGGCCCTCGGGTTGAATCCGAAAGTTGCACGTCGATCATAATAAATAAAACGTTCCTTTGAATATGCCTCCACCGGTTCGCTTGTTGAAACAAAAAAATCCAGCCCCGCCGTGAGTAGCAGCCGTCCAAATGATCTTCATTTTCAAAACGGCATTTTCACCGCATTTTCAAACCGGCGCTAACACGCCCCAGACCTGGTATGCCGCCGTTCTCAAATCACTGAGCGTGAGCTTATTTTTTTGTTTCATTTTCATGCGTCATACAATAGTCAAGGAAGTCTTCCCGCCGCTATGGGGTGTTTTACCCCTATAGGGCCATCAAGGGCATCCTTGGGGTGGAAAAAACGCTTGTGCCGGATGACCGCCTTGTCCGTCGCCTTGATGACCGTGGGAAAGCGATGGATTCCCCTCGACCACCGGCTCGCGCGCGATGATGCACTTTCGATAAGTCCAGTCATGTTTTACGCGGCGGGTTATGGCTAATACAAGTTGCGGAAAAGTCCATTTTCGACTGAATCAAGCCCCCGAGTCAGCAAAGACTCCTCCGTATATTCCGGTGACTGTTTGATGGTCTCGCGGGTAAGATTGACGAAGACTTCCGCTTCGATCCAACTAACGCGCTTGATCGATTGTGGTGAAATCAGGACCTTTTTTCCCGGCCACCAGTTCCATGTGCCGACGATTATTACAAACAATGTCACGATACGCGCCAAACTGGCCATGTGCTATCAGGGGTTCCTCCCACTGAAAGGTTCAAGCTATGCTCCAGTATTTGATGCGGCTTTGCCTATATCCATCAACCCTCGTTCCCATGACTCGTCTGCGGTTTCACCGGCGCAAATTCGTGTCTAATACGGGACATTTCGCAAGCGATTGAGGCCGTTGCGCCGTCTTGGCGGCGGCAATTAGAGGTGTTCCACCGTTAACAGCAGGTAGGCAATCATCATCACTGCGAGGAGCGCAACGGCGATGGTCACAATCACAATCAAACCGCGATTAGCCCGCACTTCGCCACGCTCAATGGCCAGATTAACGAGGTGGTAATGCCACGCGGCCAGCACCGCAAGCGCGCCTCCCAGAGCCATCATCGCTACGCCCATTGGCAGCGACATGCCGGGGCTTCGGATCGGCGTTTGTGGGGCGAGCCGCGTCGCAATTTCGCGCAGCCACACCCCGAACTTGGCGATCACAAAACCGAGAGTGATGACTGAGATGCTCGTCCTGATCCATGCCAGAAATGTCCGCTCGTTGGCGAGATACTCCGTCGCCTTTCTGTCTTCAGGTAATAGCGTGCGCAAAATGTTTCGAACGTGCCGGCCAGTTCACTAAAACTGACCGTCGATTCTGCCGTAACGGAATCATTCGCCGTTGCGGGAACACCGCCGAGCGACGATAAAGCCGATGAGTGCTCCGACCCCAGCGCCGATGGCGATGGCCTTATAGGGGTGCTCATGCACGGCTTCGTCGGCGGCTTGCGCGGTTCGGACAGCTTTGTCGCGGACACGGGCCCGCGATTGCTTTGGCGCGTTCCAGTGCGGATGCAAGACGTTGTCGGGCTTCCCCGACCTTTTCTCCGGCCACATCCGCTGTCGCGGCCATCAAGGAGCGCGCGTCTTCGACGAGCGTACCCATGTCATTACTGGTTGTGTGTGTATGTTTGTTCATGATCTCTTGCTGTCCTTATGCGATAGAGCCACTTTACAATTCAGTCCCGGCAGCAGCGAAATCCGATTCGCTCCTGTATGAGTATTTGGCGTTGGTGGATGCGTTGCGCATCGGCCGCGCGCGCGAGCGGAGGTTTGCTGAAGAAGAATTGAAACACCGGTTGAAACAATATAGCGTACAGCGTAGGCCCTCTTCATGAGAAGCAACTGTGAGAAATTCCTCCGTGGGAATATGACGGCCAGGAGGCTGTGCCAAAAAGTTGGGGTGGACGATCTTGCAAACGTTCTGGAGCCCATTTTTCAGGACCTGCAAGACGCCCATAACGACATCGTGGACAAACGCGTTCGAGATCGCTGTCGGGCAGTCGTCCGTGGTTACAAGGCTGGCAGGGTTTTGAAAGAACAGATTGCAAAAATGCTCGGAATGTCTGAACAGGCGGTTTACGAGCTGCTGTCTGGAGAGCCAGGGTGAGCAAGCGAGAAAACGATTTTTTCAGCAGGATTCAGCGGATTCTGCACAAGCACTGGTCCCTGGGAGAGCCACGGCTGCGAGAGTTGGTGATTAAAGCGGTTCGTCAAGAAGGCCTCCCCGTTGATGAATTCAAAAGAGTGCTGGCTGAGGCTCCCCTCACCCCTTTGCCTAAATCGTAGCGGCTTGACAGGATCGGCCCCGTGGCCTGCACAATGCAGGCATGATTGACCATGACCGGCTTTTCAAGGAACTGTTGACCGAATTCTTTGGTGATTTCGTGGACCTTTTTCTGCCCGAATTGGCGGGTTACCTGGACAAAGCTTCGCTGGTTTTCCTGGACAAGGAGATTTTTACCGACGTCACCTCGGGAGCAACGCATGAAGCGGATTTGGTCGTTCGCGCCCGATTTTGCGGACAGGATTCGTTCTTTCTGGTCCACCTGGAACATCAGGCCCAGGCGCAACGCGACTTTGGCCGCCGCATGTTCCGCTATTTTGCAAGGCTTCACGACAAACACGCCATGCCGGTTTACCCCATTGTCTTATTTTCGCACGTTTCCAATCGTCCTGAGCCGGACCACTACGAGGTGGCCTTTCCCGATTTGGCGGTGTTGCAATTTCGCTACCGGGTCATTCAACTGGCGCTGCTGAATTGGCGGGATTACCTGCGCCGGGCCAATCCGGTGGCTAGCGCGCTGATGGCCAGAATGGGGATGGCCATCGAGGATCGGCCCCGTGTCAAGCTGGAATGCCTGCGCCTGCTGGCCACCCTTCGCCTCAATCCTGCCCGAATGCGGTTGATTTCCGGGTTCGTGGACACCTACCTTCGCTTGAACGCGCAAGAAACATTGATTTTTCGGGAGCAGACTGATATTTTAGAGGAGAAAGAGAAGAATATGTATAAGGAACTGACCACAAGTTGGAAAGAAGAAGGGATGCTTGAAGAAAGCCAGCACATTGTCTTCCGCCAGTTGCGGCGGCGGTGGGGAGAGTTGCCTCCGCGCATGATAGCGCAAGTGCAAGCCCTGCCGGTGCAAGAGGTCGAAAACCTGGCAGAGGCCTTGTGGGACTTTACCTCGCTGGCGGATGTGGAGAAGTGGCTGGGGGGCGAGCGGACGCCGACGAAACCTTGACACCAGCCGCCCCTCAATCCCTTGGGCACGACGATGCCCCGTGGGCGTTACCCAGGTATATTTTTTGTCTACTCCTCTCACCGTTCTGGAGCTTCTCGTGCGACGTTTCAACTGCCGTTGTAATGCTGATTTGTTTTCGCCGGTTGGCAAAACTTTGTCACTTCGTCAATCACCGCGCATGCAGCCGATGGGCCGCCCTTGTCCCCAAGGTCACGAACACAATGAAACCGTCACATGCTCAAGAACCCCGGTCACGAGTTTCTCCGTTACGTGGGGATATTCGGCTAGGAACTCCGCGACGCTCTTGCCCCGCGCCAAATCCCTGAACAAGAAATCCACGTCAACGTCCGTGCCCTTGAACAGGCAGCGAAAATGGCCGACTTCAACCTCCGGACACCGTCTCCACTCGGTTGCGGCCCAGAAATGGTTTGCAGCCATGCTCCCGCCGCTTGGAGAGCCGCTTGGCCAGCATCAGCGGACGAACCATCTGGCGCTGGCTGGATCAGGACGCCATCCGTCCTTGGCAGCACCGCAGTTGGATTTTCCCTCGCGACCCGGACTTTCAAGCCAAGGCCGAGCGCGTGTTGGATCTCTATCAAGGACTTTGGGACCACCAAGCATTGGAGGCCGATGACTACATTATCTCGGCCGATGAAAAGACCAGCATTCAAGCCCGTCTTCGCTTGCATCCCACAGTGCCACCGCAACCGCAGCAATCCATGCGCGTGGAGTTTGAGTACGAGCGCGAGGTCGCACTGGCTTATATGGCTGCCTGGGACGTGCGGCGCGCCAAAGTATTTGGCCGTTGCGAAACCACCACCGGTATTGAACCCTTTGATCGGTTAGTCCAACAGGTCATGGAGCAGGAGCCTTATCGGAAGGCACCGAGGGTCTTTTGGATTGTGGATAATGGCTCCTCCCATCGTGGAGCGGCCTCCGTGCGGCGACTCCAGGGAGATTATCCCAACCTGATCCTGGTCCATTTGCCCGTCTATGCCAGTTGGCTCAACCAAGTGGAGATTTATTTCTCCGTGATTCAAAGAAAAGTGCTCACCCCCAATGACTTTTCCAGCCTCGCCCAAGTGGCTGAACGCCTCCTGACCTTCCAACTCTACTATGAACAAATCGCCCAACCGTTCGAGTGGAAATTTAGGCGTTTCGTACTTTCCAAGAACAGATCCTGGCCAGTTTGTCATTAATCTCAAGGCAACAACCGGCACGCGCCTGGAAAATACCGAGGCCCTGGTGCAACAAGTCGAAAAGATCATTCGTGAGGAAGTTGCGCCGGAGGATTTGGATTTGGTCGTCGCGAACATAGGCGTCCAGCCGGGTTTGGCCGCCATGTACACCAGCAATTCTGGCGAGCATACGGCTTTCGTGCAGGCCAGCCTCAAGGAACATCACCGTATTGGCAGCTATGAATACATGGACAGGGTGCGGCGCCGCATTCGTCGCGAACTGCCCCAAGTAAGCGCCTACGTGCAAAGCGGCGGCTTGCTCGATGCCATTCTTAATCTCGGGCTGCCGGCGCCCATTGACATTCAAGTAACCGGCGACAATCTTAACGCCGATCATCAGATAGCGATCGAGATCGCCCGCCAACTGCGCTCCCTCAAAGGGGTGAGTGACATCTTGGTCCCCCAGGACGTCGATTTTCCGTCGATCCAATTGGACATTGATCGCCGGCGCGCCGGTGAACTCGGCCTCAGCGCCAAGGAAGTGGTCAGCAGTGTCATCACCGCGCTCAATTCCGATGAGATGATCGCTCCCAGCTTTTGGATTGATCCACGCAACGGAAATGATTACTTCTTGACAGTCCAATACCCGGAAGAGGAAGTCAAGGACCTCGAACAGTTACGATCCATTCCGTTGCGCGCCTCGGGTCATCTGCGTTCCACGAGATTGGACTCCGTGAGCCAGATGGCCCGCACGCTTTCCTCCACGGAAGTGGATCACTATCAATTACTGCGTGAGATGGACGTGTACGTTTCCACCAAAGGCGAAGACTTGGGCGAGGTGATGAAGTCGGTCAACCAAATCATCGGCCAGACCCATCTGCCGGAGGGAACGCGAGTGAATGTGCGCGGCATGGTGCAAGGCATGAACACCTCGTTCCGCAGCTTTGGCTTGGGCCTCATTCTTTCCGTGCTGCTCGTCTATCTGATCCTCGTGGCGCAATTCAAATCGCTCATTGACCCATTCCTGATCTTGCTTGCCGTGCCCACGGGTTTAACGGGCGTCTTGGTCACCTTATTGCTCACTGGGACAACCCTCAACGTCATGTCCTTGATGGGCATCGTGATGATGGTGGGCATTGTGGTTTCAAACAGCATCTTGATCGTCGAATTCACCCGTCGTTTGCGCGAGGATGGCAAGCCGCTTCGCGAAGCCGTGGTGACAGCGTGCCGGGTGCGCTTGCGGCCCGTATTGATGACGTCGCTCGCCACTCTCATCGGGTTGATTCCAATGGCGGCGAAGTTGGGCACCGGTTCGGAGGCTTATGCTCCCCTGGCGAGGGCAATTATCGGCGGCCTGACTGTCTCCGTCGTGCTGACCATGTTCATCGTTCCCGCCGCTTATTTATTGGTCTATCGCAACCGTCCGGACAAGGTCCAATTACCCACCCAAGAGAACCTTCAAGGAGCCACTGCGTGAGAATCGGCCTTTTTATCGCCTTGCACGAGCCACTCGGAAAGCTGGCTAGGTGGAAGATCAAACTCTTGATCGTTCTTGTGGCGATCAACGCGGGAACGCCTTGTTTCAGTCAGCCTGCCGCGGCGGAACCGGGATTAAAGCCCCTCTCGCTCAAGGAAGCCGTGGCCACAGCTTTTCAGAAACATCCCAAAATACTCGCGGCCGACCTGCAGATCTTAATCTCGAAACAAGATTTGCGCGAGGCGCGCTCCTCGTTTTTCCCGAGCATTCACGCCGACGCCACGGCTGTAGGCACTCCGACCGAGCACAATCAAGTTGTAGCCGCCGGAGCATTGGTTAGCGGATGGCAAATTTAGGCATGTTATTTCCAGGTGGAAGTCATCGTTTGACCGCTGCTTTCAATTGTTCCAAGGTGAAGTCGCCGGAACGGCAAAGTGCAATCAATCTTCTCTCTTCCTCTGCAAGTTTTGCCGCAACCAAAGGAATCCGGGCGGTGATCTTCTTTGGCACGGATATGTTGAGACAGGGTTTCATGGAATCATGTGTTGGCGGAAATTTGCGCGGCTTGGATGAACGCAAGCATACGCCGGGGCGGGAAATACACGGTGCATGTTGATTGATCGCGGCCAACTCTTCTTCATGGAATACTTCCCGTCCCCATCAATTTCGTCGCAACTTTCTGCCCTAGTTTCACTTGCGCCCGATTGCCGATCATGACGAGATCGTTTTCTTTCAACCCGGCGGTCACTTCAAATTTGTCCGGCGTGACCAGACCCAGCGTTAACGGCCGTTCCTCAATCTGATTCTTATCGTTCACCACAAAGGCGATCGGAGACTTCAGGTCGGACAATGCATCAGTCGGGATAGCCAGCACGTTTCGATGGCGTTCGAGTTCAAGACTCGCTTCCGCATAGATTCCCGGCGTGAGAGACAGATCAGCATTGGTCACGTCCACTTCCGTCTCCATCGTTCGCGTGGCCATTTCCACGTCGTGCGTAAAACGGGTGATCTTGCCGTGAATAGTTTGGCCCGTCGCCGCAATCCGAATCTCAACCGGATCTCCCAGTTTAATATTATGGACGAAGGACACGGAAACGGGGAAGTCCAAGCGCAGCCGGTCATTTTGCGACAATCGAACCAGCGGCATGGCTGCGCCGCTGGGACTTACCCCTCCCTGGACCAAGGCCCCGACATCCGCATAACGTTTGGTAATAACCCCGGAGAACGGAGCAGTAATTTTGCAATCATTGAGGATGGCCTTGAGCTTGTTCAATTCAGCTTGTGCCACATGGACGTCTTCTTTGGCGGCGGCCAAGCCGGCTTCGGCGGCGCTGTCTTTGGCTTGGGCAGTGTCCAAGTCCTGTTGTGCAACCAAGTGAGGCTTATTATGGTTGATGGTGTTGAGCCTGACCCAAGCCACATGGGCATCTTGATAGCGGGCGGCGGCCTGATCCACGATCTTCTCATCGCGCAATTCGGTCGCTGCGGCGCGTTCCATGTCTTCCGCGAGTTCCGGTATTTGCAGAGTTGCCAGTAGTGCTCCCTTCTTGACGCGGTCGCCAATATCCACGTCGATGCTCTGCACAAAACCGGCCACTGCCGCGTGCAGATCAATCACTTGATACGGGCGAAATTCTGCGTCAAAATTCTCGCTGCGAGCCAAGTCTTCCCGACCCACTTTGATCACGGGCACGGTGATCAGATCCTCCGCGTTCGTATTGAGGAGGGTCTTTCCATGGGAGGATTGCCGCCCGAACAGAGCCAGACAAGCCACCACGACCGCAGCGCCAAGTAGAAGTTGCCAATTTAGGCCCTTGGACAGTTTAGACTTTATTTCCGGGGCGGCAGGAGTCGTCTCTTCGATTTGCATCTTGGGGTGTTCAGTTTCCATTCTTGTACGGTTTTGAATTCTTGTTGCCATTGGCCAGTGGCAGTTCCACTTTGAATCGGCTGCCCGCTCCTTGGGCGCTTTCCACTTCAATCTTTCCCCCATAAGCCGCGCAGATGGATTTCACGATGGAAAGACCGAGGCCAGCCCCTCCCAATTCCCGCGAACGCGCTTCGTCAACACGAAAAAAGCGTTCAAAAATCCGAGGCTGCGCTTCCAGTGGAATCCCGATTCCCGTGTCCGCGACTTCCAAAACGGCATGACCGTTGCGCGCCACGACTGATATGCTCACCTGGCCCCCGCTGGATGTGTATTTGATCGCATTATCCAGCAAGTTGACGACGACCTGCTTAAACCTGGCTCGATCACCTTGGATGATGACCGCGTTCGGCGCATTGGTGGAGATCGAAACCTCTTTGTCATCGGCCAGCGGCTCCAATTGTCCAGCCGTGCTGACTGCCAATTCCGCCAGATCAAATGGCGCCCACATCTTTTCGGCCTCTCCCGAGTCTAATCGGGAAATGGCAAAAAGACCCTCGACGATTCGTCGCAATCGTTCCACTTCCTCGAGAACATTGGAGATGATCTGCAAGGATTCTGGAGAGAGATTGCTCTTTTGCACGATGGACTCCAGTTCCCCGTTCACAATGGTAAGGGGCGTGCGCAATTCGTGCGAAGCGTCAGCGATGAAGCGTTGATTGTGCCGCCCCGCGTCCTCTAATCGGACGATCATATGGTTAAGCGAGATCGAAAGCCGTTCCAGTTCATCACCAGTCTTGGCGACGGGCAGCCGCTCACTGAGGTTATGAAGGCTTATGCGCTCGGCGCTGCTGGAAATCTGGCCCACCAGCGCCAACGCATTTCCAACCAGCAAATATCCGCCGACGACGGACACCACGACCATGACCGCCAAACCCGAAACCAAGAGAATGACAAAATGATGCAAGATCGACCGGACCGACTTGAGGGGAACACCCACCTCAACGAGAAAATGACGCCCTGAACTCGACTGGCAGGGAACGGCCGCAACCACTATGCCTCGCCCATCGGGCAGGATTTCCGTTTGCCACGAAATTTTGGTCACTGGCTCTGGGTAAGGCGGCACTTGGCTCGCCTCAAAGCTCATGTCTCTCGGATTTCTTGAAACATAAAGCACGCTTGAGTCGCCGCGGGTAATTCGAACGAAGCGATTGTTGACTTCTGGTGTGACCCAGGAGTTGATCTCCTCCACCACATGCCCTTCGCCAGTTTTCTCGACATTGGCCAGCAGGGTTTCAGCCATTTGTTGGGCTCGCTGAACCTGCGTTAGACCCAAATTCCGCACCAAGTAGGATTTTAGACCGGCATAAATCAGGCTGCCGAGCAAAACAAAGATTGCGATCAAAAGCCCGGCATACCAGACCACCAGGCGGAAGCGGATGGAGCGTGTCGTCATTGTTCCGCCTCGGATTCGATGGAATACCCAATTCCTCGCACGGTATGAATCAACCGCTTCGGATAGCCGATGTCCATTTTGCCGCGCAAGTTTCGGATGTGAACGTCCACGATCTTTGCCAACCCCTCGAAGCTGGCGTCCCACACGTGGTCAATGATCACTCTGAGCGACAATACCCGTCCTGGATTGGTCACAAGGAATTCAAGCAGGCTGTATTCCTTAACGGTCAGCTCAATCCTTTTGCCTGCCCGCTTGACTTTGCGATTCACGCGATCCACTTCGAGATCATCAACTCGCAGCACATTGGACCGCTCGGCTGCGCCGCGCCGAAGCAAAGCCTTGATTCGAACCACCAACTCGGCAAAGGCAAACGGTTTGGTAAGATAATCGTCGGCGCCGGTTTCAAAATTAAGTACTTTCTCGGCCATGCTATCCCGAGCCGTTAGAATCAGAATCGGCACCTTCGAACCACGCTGGCGAAGGCGCTTGAGCAGATCATTCCCACTGAGTCCCGGCAACATCAGGTCGAGAATGATCAGATCGTAATCGCAGGTGCTGGCCTTTTCCCAGGCGTTTTCCCCGTCATGGGAAATATCCACCGCATAAAGTTCGTCCCGCAATCCTCGCGCGACAAACTCGGCTAATTTCTTCTCATCTTCCACCACTAGGAGCCGCATAATCTTCCAATCTGTTATTCTTGGACGCTGACAAAATGAAGATTTGGCAAACCGAACATTAAAATCTCTTTACCATCCACGATGGGTATGGGCTTTTCCATAAGTTTTGGAACAAAGGGAGATGGGACGGTGCGCGAGGGTTTCGCGGAACGTTGTGCAAAATTCTTCTGAAAATTATCTACTCATTCGCTGTAATCTTCACAAAAAAATCCGCTATCCAGTCACAAAAGCAACATTATTATATCGTAAGATGCTTATGTACAACATATTGTGAAAATATAAGTGCAAAAGAAAAAAATCCCATGAAGTCTATTGACATGATATAGTATTGTGGTAACGTCAGCACGTAATGTTTAAGAAATTGAGCAGTCAACTGCCAAATACTCATTAATGAAAACATCATTCGGCCACCGGTCCGCGCTTAGTTTGATCGCCAGCGCGGCGTTATTTTTCTCAACCCCTACAGCTTGCTTGCATGCGGCGGATGTGCCTCCGACAACGGAGGAATTGCTTCAGCGGATCAATAGCTTGGAACAAGAAATCAAAGATCTCAAAGCCAAAGTGGAACAACAGCAAACTAATGTGGTGCAGCCCGGAGCAGTTGCTGTGCCGCCCGGCACAAACGGAGTTTCAACCCTTAAATCGACAGCGTTCATTTCAGCCGGCTCCGACGGCTTCATCTTCAATTCCGGTGACAGCAATTTCGTGATTGGCCTGCACGGACTGGTGCAAATGGACAGTCGAACGTTCTTTTCCGACGATAAAGCCAAGGGCAACGACACTTTCCTTTTGCGGCGCGCCCGGCCGATTCTTTCGGGAACCGTCTATCATGACTTTGACTTTCTGTTGACCCCCGAATTTGCCGGCAATGTGGTGCAGATTCTGGATGCCCAAGTCAATTACCGGCTGAGGCCGGAATTACAATTGCAAATCGGCAAAATGAAACCCCCGGTCGGGTTGGAAGCACTGCAACCGGAGGAGTTCACCCTCTTCAACGAACGGTCGCTGGCAACCGATCTGGTCCCCTACCGGGATATTGGCGTCGAATTGCACGGCAATATCTTTGGCGGCGCCATCGTTTACGCGGCCGGCCTTTTCAACGGCTCGCCGGATTACCTGACGACCACAACCAACAACAACTTTGACAATAATAAGAGCTTCGATGGCCGAGTCTTTCTGCAACCGTGGATCAACACCTCGAACTCAGCTTTGAAAGGACTCGGGGTTGGCGTGGCAGGGACGTATCAAGTGGATTCCGGCACCTCGAATAACGTCAATACCACCGGTTTGACGCAGGGTTTCACCACGGACGGCCAGCAAAAGTTCTTCAGTTATTCCAGCAGCGTTGCCAGCACGGGCGCCCATACCAGGATCACGCCGCAGGGATATTATTATTGGGGGCCGTTGGGGGTGATGGGAGAGTACGTCGTGAATAATGATCACGTCACCGATTTCGCCCACAAAGTGATCTCTGCCAACCTGGAAAATACGGCGTGGGAGATTTCCGGCGGCTGGATGTTGACGGGAGAGAATGCGTCCTATTTTGGCATGATGCCGAACCATCCGTTTTCACCTGTCAACGGGCGTTGGGGCGCCTTCCAACTAGTGGCTCGTTACGCCCGATTGGACATTGATGAGAAGGCATTCAACGGATACGCCAATCCGGCGACTTCCGCTGATGAGGCCAACGCTTGGTCCCTCGGTTTGAACTGGTACCTAAACCGCAACCTGCGCATCAACACCAGCTATTCAAGGACAAAATTCGACGGCGGAACCGGCCCCGGAGCCACAGTGGCCAAACAGCCGGAAGAGGTCTTCTTCACTCGCCTGCAGTTGGTATTCTAGCTTGATATTATTTCAAGTGGGCATATTTTGTCAAAAAAAGAAGCTGAAATGAACGACAACGCTCAAATCCGGGCCATTTTGCTTGAATACTCCAAACTGAGAGCATTTGTGGATGGCGGAATTGTCTCTTCAGAAGCTTCAAAAACTGGCAAGAAGTGCCCCTAACGAATCGTTGAAGCAGCAAAACGCTGCTCTTGAAAAGGAGCTCCTGCGTGTCACAAAAGAACTTCGTTTGAAGAGCCCAGACCCGGCACCATGAGTTCGGAAAAGCAGCCCAAATTTCAGAGCGGAAGAAAGTTTGAACGGCGATTCCAGAGTTAGCGGCGGGGCTACCGCCGTGGCTTGGTCTGAGCCTCGTGCTTGCCACCAGAAACACGCATTCACCAACAGCATTGCCACCAATGGAATCAGACGGTAACGGGCGACTTGGAAGGATAGGACTGAAACGATCAGCACATTGCGAATGATCATCGCCCCGGTTACCAATAGGATGCCCCGGCGATGCGAAGGTCTTGGAATTCAGGGCGTCTCCCTGCACAGCTACCGTTATGCCTGGGCGGAGCGAGCCAAGACTGCGGGAACGCCCGAACGGTTTGCGCAGCAGGCACTTGGACACAATTCTGCGGCAGTGCATCGGGCTTATGCGAAAAAGGCGATAGTGACAATTCCGAGCCTTGAGGAACCAAAGAACGGCGCCCGCGGAAAGGCTTGCGCCCGGCGCGACGGTGCCCCACAAGAGCGTGGTTTGATTCCACTGGTATTCGAATATTGCTGGCCCCAAATGAGGTCGTTCGTGCCGGATGCCAGCGGATCGTCCCACAAACGGAATTGTATTCCGTACGCGCCAGCGGTCAACGGAGCGCCAGTTTGATCGGTCAGCCGGCCTTGATAATTGATCAAAGGCGGTACGGACTGGGCCGCAACTCCCATCGCGAGTGCCGAGAAAGCAAGAATTGCCCCTGCTCTCTTGGCAAGATTTGAGATTTGAGAGTACATTTTCATAGCTAAGTCTGTCATTAAGGTGAGGTGCATTCCGTGAAAGCAGTCTGGTCAGTGAAGCTTTTAACTCCGAATTGAATCTGGGTGTCAGTTAGCTGGCTTAAGTTGTTTAAAAGAGCGGTGTTATTCCCCCCCGGTTCCATTCTCAATGACGCTCAATTAGTGTTCCAAGCCAAGGTTGAATCACGCGCGCCCTTTTGGTAGCCTTCCGGCATGGGACGACAATGGCTTCACGCCAAACGATTGGTCGCCGGCCTCAAGAAGGGCCGGGCCACGGCCAAACTCGTGCGCGAAATTTCTGTCGCCGCCAAAATGGGCGGGCCTGATCCGGGCATGAACCCACGCCTTTTTGCCGCCGTCGAGAAGGCCAAAAAGGAAAGTGTCAACCGCGAGGCCATTGACCGCGCCATCAAAAAGGGCGCCGGCATTGGCGCGGAAAAACTCGTCGTCGAACACGTCGTCTTTGAGGGTTACGCTCCGCACAAGGTCCCGGTCATTGTCGAGGTTTACACCGACAACGTCAATCGCACCGCGCCGGAGATACGCATGCTTTTCAAAAAGGGACAACTTGGCGCATCGGGCGGGAACAAATTTCTCTTCGATCACGCCGGCTTGGTGGAAGCCCATCATCCAGACGCAAATACCGACCGCGAAACCGCCGCCATCGAGGCCGGCGCCAACGAAGTCGAGACTTTGGCGCCAGAGCAGAACGACGACATTCCGGACGGAGCCGCCGGGGCGCGTTTCTTCTGTGATCGCGCGGCGGTCCATGCCGTCTCCAAATGGCTCTCGGCCAATGGCTGGACGGTGGTGACGAGCGAATTGGGCTATGTCCCCAAGAATTTTCCCGACCTGACCGAATCGCAGCGGATGGAAGTCGGCGAATTCCTGCAAGCCCTGGAAGAACACGACGACGTCCACCGCGTCTGGGCGGCGGTCAAGTGAAGCAGGCGACTTTATCACTACCTCATCAATTCTTTGCCATTCGACCACGATTCTGGTAGAATAGGCTCATGTCTGTTTTAGCACGAATCAAAAAAAAACGCTTCGTGGCCGTGCTGGGAGTTCTTTGCGCTTTTCTTGGCACCGCATCACCTGTCTTGGCCCAATCCCTGACTTTCGGCAGTACTAACCTTGTCACGGGCAACGGGCCGATCAATGTCGCTGCGGTGGACATTAACGGCGACGGACACCCGGGCCTGGTCACGGCGAATTTCGGCTTTCGTTACGGCGGCGGCCCTGGCACAGGCGACGGCAATGGCACAACGCTCTCTGTCTTCACCAACGACGGCTACGGCGACCTTTCCTCCAACGCCACTCTTAACGTCGGGCTTGAACCAGCCTACGTCGCCGTCGCCGATGTCAATGGGGATGGGGCGCAGGACTTGATCTGTGCGAATGTGGGAGACAACACATTGACCGTCTTGACCAACAATGGCCATGGCGGCTTTGCCCTTGAGGGAACGTTCGCTGTCGGCCTGGCCCCCACGTTCGTCGCAGCCGCGGACGTCAACGGCGACGGCTACGTGGATTTGATCAGCGCGAATTTTGGCGACTCAACGCTCACTGTGTTGACCAATAACGGCCATGGATCCTTCAAGTTCAGTGCCACCATTACGGTCGGCGCACAGCCAGGCGCCTTTGTCACGGCGGACATAAACGGGGACGGCAGCATAGATCTGGTTTGCACCATTGACAGCGGCACAGCGTTGCTAACGCTCACGAACAACGGACGGGGCGTCTTCACCCCCACCGCCACGAACAACGTCGCGACTGGGGCAGGATGGGTCATCGGAACGGATGTCAACGGCGATGGCTCGGTGGATCTCGTCACCGCCGGCGGCGGCACCAGTTTGAGCGTGCTGACCAACGACGGACACGGGAATTTCAGTCTTAAGTCCACGCTCTCCACTCTCGCCAACTCCGGCACGGTCCAGGCAGCGGACATGAACGGCGACGGCAAGGCAGATTTGGTCTGCGTCATCAACAACAATGGCATTCAAGGCTTTGCGGAAGTGTTGACCAACGACGGCACAGGCAATTTCAGCTCCAACGCCGTGGTGGCGGTCGGGACTACGGACTGGGGATCCGTCGGGGGAAATTACCCAAGCTCTCTCGCCGTGGCGGATTTCAACGGCGACGGCAACAACGATATGGCCGTCTCATGTTACGGCACGGCCCTGCTCACAGAAATGACGCAGATCAACGTGACCCCGCGGCCCATCGTCACCATTACCAGCCCGACCAACGACGCCTTGATTCCTACGAACGAGAGCTTTGAGATTAGCATGACCGCGTCCTCGCCCAACAAAATCGAAGTGTTAATTTATTTCATTGGCACGAATTATTTTGGGAGCACCAACGCGCCGTTTAGCGTGCAAATTCCCGCCGGTAAGTTTCCAGCGGGCACCTATGCTCTGCAAGCGGAAGCCGTGGATAGCGCCGGCCGCATCGGTTGGTCGCCTGAGGTTCAGATAAACATCACCGCGCCGCCCACACATATTGTGCCCAGCCCACCCCTGACCTTCAGCAGCACCACCCTGGCGGTGGGCAACGGACCGGTTTATGTTCTGCCGGTGGACCTGAACGGCAACGGCAACGTGGACTTGGTCACCGCTAATTTAGGCTATTATCCCTATTTTCTTGGATGCGTTGGCACCTACGGGGGCCAAGGCTCGAATCTGACCGTTTGGCTCAACAACGGCCACGGTGTCTTTTCCTCCAGATCGAGCGTCACCGTCGGATTCAATGACCCTTCGATTGGGATCACATCCGAACCCACTTGCGTCACCGCCGCCGATTTCCTGAATAACGGCGACCTGCAACTGATTAACACGATTTACTATGAGAACTTTTTGTCGCTTCTGACCAATAACGGCCATGGCGTCTTTTCAGAGGCGAGCCAGTTCCCTGCAGGCGCGCGCGGGCCTATTTACGTCACGAATGGGGACTTCAGAGGCACTGGCCTGCAGGATTTGGTTTGCGTGAATAATTACGACACCAACCTCACCGTGTTGACCAACACGGGCAACGGTTCCTTCTCCAATAGCGCGACCCTGCCCGTCCCGGACAAGCCCGTCTGGGTCGCCGTGGCGGACGTCAACGGCGACGGCGCGCTCGATCTGATCAGCGCCAATTACGGCGATTGTGGGGATGGCAACACGTTGACGGTATTCACCAACGACGGCCACGGCAATTTCGCCAGCAACGCCACGCTCACCGTGGGAATCGGTCCGTTGTGTGTAGTCGCAGCCGACGTCAATGGGGATGGATTCGTTGATCTCATCAGCGCTAATCAAGTTGACTACACTATGACAGTCTTGACCAACGATGGGCTTGGGAATTTCACCCTCCAAAGCAAGTTCACCGCCGTCGCCCCATCTGCCGTCGTGGCTGTTGACCTCAGCGGCGACGGCAAGATTGATTTGGCCGTCGCCAACAGCACCTATTACACTCGCGGCTCAGTAACCATCTTTCTCAACGACGGCCAAGGCAATTTTACCTCCAACACCACTGTTGAAGTTGGAAACGAGTCCAGCACTAATGATCCGAATAGCATCGCCGCGGCGGATTTCAACGGCGACGGCAAAATGGATTTGGTGGTCGCGAATTACGGCTCGGCCAGTCTTACTGTGCTGACACAAACAACAAGCCAGAAGCCGCCACCACCACCACCGCCGCCGCCGCCGGCGCCCACCATCAGCATTACCTACCCGACCAACGGCGAGTTTTTCCCGACCAATGATAGCTTTGTCATCACGACAACCGCGCAGCCGGCCAACGACATAAGCGTAGTGGATTTTTATCTCGATGGCGAGTTGCTGGGGACGAGCACGGCGGCGCCGTTTGAATTACAAGTCTCGGCGGGTTCGATCCCGCCGGGCGGTCATGAATTGGAAGCAGTGGCCGTGAATACCGCCGGCGTCAGCGCCACCTCGGTCGTGGTCCAAATCACGTTGAACACGCCGGGAACAGCCTTGATTGATTTTGATGTTCTCAACACGTCCGCGGGCGCAGTCGGTGGAACGGCCCTGGCCAAATACCTTGCCGAGTACGGGGTCACGCTGGCCAATGTCACCGTCGGCACGGCTATGGAGGCTGTCAACACCAACAGTTTCACCGGGAGTATTCAGGTTGAGGCCCCTTCGGCCCCCAATATATTCACGCAAGCCGGGTTAGACCAGCCTGTGAGCTTTACATTGCGCTTTGCCACTAATTTGCAGGCTTTTGGTTTTACGCGCGCCGGGCTTGCCTCGTCCTCGGGGCTGGTCTCACACCCGCAATGGACGGCGACCGCCTTCAACGCCAACGGGACGGAATTGAGTTCGGTGACGGAGGGTTTGATTCTCAGTTCCAACCCTGTGCGGGAGCGGTCGTTTGTTTTGACCGGCAACGGCATTGCCTCGGTGAGTTTTAGCTCGGACGGCCAGCAGACAGCGGCGTTCTCGGCTGTGTTGCTGGATAACTTGCTTTTGAATTACAACTCCGTCGCGCCCGTGCTCTCGGTCGCCTTGTCCGTGGCCAGCCCTCCCACCAACCGCCTCGTCGCTCCCGCCACAATCACCCTCAGCGCCAACGTCACAGACCAGGTGAGTTCCTCGTATAACGTTTCCTTTTTTGCGGGCGCGGCCTTGTTGGGAACCGCGAGCGGCAACCCTGCTCAACTCACATTGAACAACGTGCTTTCGGGCAATTATTCCTTGCAGGCGCGCGTGGTGGATGCGTCGGGCCTGACGGCGCTTTCGACGGTTGTGCCGATCACCGTTCAGCTTGAGCCTGATTCCACGTTGGTAGATTTTGACACGCTCAATACGAGCCAGGCGCCGGTTGAAACCACGGCCGTGGAAAAGTATCTCGCCGCCTTTGGGGTGACCGTCACCAACCTTAGCCCCGGGACGGAACTGACCGTGGACCGCCAGCAGCACATCGCCGGCGGCATGGCGGTTTTGGCGGCGTCTCCGCCGAACTTATTGACGCAGACCGGTTCCAACGGCCCAGTGCGGTTCACTCTGCGTTTTGCGCCTTTGTTGAGCCAGTTCGGATTCACGCGCCCTGAATTGCTGGCCAATCCATTCGTCAGCCATCCGGCCTGGCAGGTCACCGCCTTCGATGGTTCGGGCGCGGTCGTGGATCAGGTGGCCGAGGGGCAGATTGGCAGCTCCACGAACGTGGGAGCGCAGGAATTTTCCCTGGGCCAGACCGGCGGGCCGGGCATCGCGGCCGTGGAATTTGCCTCGGAAGGATCGGGGCTGACGACCTTCAACGGGATGCTGGTGGATAATTTGGTATTGACAACCAATACGTCCGGCTTTCCGCCAGCCGTGGCCATCACCGCGCCCGTTTCGGGCCTGGTTCTGGCCAAGCCTCCGGCGGTAACGGTCACGGCAGCCGCCTTCGATGCGGCGGGCATCGCCAGCGTCAGTTTTTATGCCAGCGGCGCTTTGCTTGGGACCGACACGCACAGCCCCTACACGGTCCAATGGGCGCCGCCCAGAGCCAGGAGTTATGCGTTGACAGCGGTAGCCTCGAACGTATTGGGGCTGGCTTGGACCTCATCGGTCGTCAACGTCGTCATTCAGCCATCCGCCTACCAGTTTGCAATAGCAAGCTCCCCCGTCAGCCAGACCGTGGCCTTGGACGGCAGCGCCACTTTTGGCGTGGTGACCACCGGCACAAACGTTGTCACGTATCAATGGTATTACAATGGCGGCCAGATCCCCGGCGCCACGGCCGCCACGCTGGTTCTGAATCCTCCCATTGCGGACAGTAACGCCGGGACCTACACCGTGGCCGTGACCGCCCAGGGAGAAACTCTGGTCAGCGCCCCCGCAGTATTGACAGTCGTTGATCCTCCGACTATCTTGTCCCAGCCGGCAGGCACGAATGTCCCGGCCGGGTCCACCGTGGGTTTGATCGTAGCGGCGGCGGGTCGGGGCTTCGACTTCACCTACCAATGGCTTTTGAACGGCAACAGCATTCCAGGAGCGACCGATGGCTATTATTTTATCCAGGCGGCGCAGCCGCGTCAGTCCGGAAATTACCAGGTCGTAGTCGCCAATTCCCAGGTCGTGGTCGCCAACCTGGCGGCTTCCACGCTCAGCGCCGTTGCTCCCGTCATCGTGGAGACGGCCATTACGATTGCCGAAACCAATACCAATTTCGTATCTCGCGCCAGCATCAATCCCCTGCTCGGGCCGGTGGCGGACAGCAACCAATTGGCCACTCTCCAGAAAGGCGCGCCTTTGCCCGATGGCCTGCCGGGCGGCAATACGATTTGGTTCACGTGGCGCCCTGCATTCACCGGAACTGTGTCTTTGACAACTCAGGGAAGCGATTTCGACACGGTCATGGCCGTCTATACCGGAACCGCGTTGAGCAACCTCAAGGTCGTGGCGGCGGATGACGATTCAGGTGGTTACTTGACCAGCCTGGTCACTTTTAACGTGACCTCGAATACCGAGTATCAGATCGCCGTGGATGGATTTCAGGGCGCGTCGGGCCGGGTGGTGTTGGGGCTTCCGCCGGGAACCGGCTACCGGATATTGAACCCTTCGTCGGGAGATAGCGCGCCGGTAATCGTGAAAGGCCCGGTCAGCCAGACGGTCGCGCCAGGAGCAAAGGTGGTTCTGAGCGTGCAGGCCGCCAGCGCGACTCCAGCGACCTGCCAATGGAACTTTCAGAGCGCGCCCATCACTGGCGCAACCGGCAGCACTTTGGTCATCAGCCATCTTCAGCCCGGCTCCGTTGGATTGTACGACGTTTTGGTGGCCAACGCCGTCGGCTCGGTGCAAAGCGCGCCGGCGAATGTGCAGATCGCCCTAAATCAAGGCCCGAAGGCCATATCCACCGGGAGCAAATTTTTGAATTCAACGAATCCGGCCTCGCCAAGAGGGCTGGCCACCGTTCTTCGTCCGTTCGATCTCGGAGGAGATACGGGCGGCTTCAGCGTGGCGCAAGTCTTCAGCACCGTAGGGGCAACGTCGGAACCGGGCGAACCTCAGCCTTGCGGGCAGGTTGGCAGCGCCTCGGAATGGTTTGTTTACACCGCTCCAAGCGCGGGCCTGATGCAAGTGAACACCGACGGCAGCACTTTCAATACTATCCTCGGCGTTTACACGGGGCCGGGAACCAGCTTTTCCAGTCTTGTGGAGGAGGGATGCGGCTACTCCACCAATTATTCGACGGAAGGACAGCCCAGCGTGGTCCTCCCGAACGTGGCCAAAGGAACAACGTTTTATATTTTGGTGGAAGGTTATCAGGGCGCCAGCGGGGTGGCGCAATTGCAAATCGGCTTGGGCAAAACACTGGCCTTCGCGGCCCTTCCTTCCAGCCAGTTGGTGACGGCGGGGAGCAATGCGACGTTCGAGGCGACCGCTGTCGGCAGCACGCCCTTTTCCTATCAATGGCAGTTGAACGGAGCCAATGTGCCCGGCGCGACCAAGTCAACCTATACCGTCGCCGGCGCGCAGGACAAGGCGGTTGGGAATTACACTGTCATCGTCAGCAACGTCCTGGGAGCGGTCACAGGTTCTCCACCGGCGGCATTGACCTTGCAATACGCCCCGGCCATCGTGGCCGGCCCGTCCAATCTAACCGTCACGCTGGGACGATCCGCCAAGTTCACCGTCGAGACCTTGGGCGTCAATGTGAAGACCAACCCCTTCGTTTGCCAGTGGTATTTCAACGGCGCGCCGCTGCCCAAGGCCAACAGCCTCAGTCTCTCGATCCCGGCCACGCACTGGACCAACAACGGCGCTTACAATCTTGTTATCTCGAACACCTACGGCTCCGCGACCAGCGGTCCGGCCACGCTCACCGTGGTGGACAAGACTCGGCCAACGGTCGTCATCAAGACGCCCGCCGCGAACGCCGTGACCAATGTAAGCCGGGTGACGGTGACTGGGACCGCGGCCGATATCGTTGGCGTCGCCCAGGTTTTGGTGGAAGTCAACACTAATGGCTTTGTGACGGCGAACGGTACAACCAATTGGACCAATATCGTCAGGCTTCCACCCGGAACCAACGTGATCAGCGCCTACAGCGTGGATTTGCCGGGTAATCTTTCGGCGGTTGTCAAGCGCACTATTATTTACAAACCGCCCACGCCGTCACCCGGACCGGAAACTGTTCCCAATCCGGTTGCCCATTCACTCCCGGATTTGGCCGGAACCTACAGCGGCTTGTTCTATCCGGTCCCTGGGGCGACCCGGGCCAGTTCCGGCTTTTTCACCGCGACCGTCTCCAGCCGGACCGCCGGCGTCTTCAGCGCCAATATTCTGCTTGACGGAGGCAGTTATCCGTTTGCCGGGAGATTTGATCCCTCCGGCAACGCCAAAGCCATCGTGCCGCGGGCCGGCAAGCTGCCGGTGACCGCGTCTTTGCAATTGGACCTTGATCCCTCCCGAGGCCAAATGACGGGAGTGATCAGCAACGCGGATTGGCGCTCCATCCTGCAAGCCGGCCGTTGCGACTTCAATGCCGCCACCAATCCCGCGCCTGTTTGCGACGGCCAATATGCGATCATTGTTCCATCGGATGCCGCCGCGCCGGCCGGTTATTTGACCATCAACAACACCCCGGGCGGAACAGCCTTGGTGGCCGGAACGCTCGCCGATGGCGCCACCTTCTTGCGCGCCGCGCCGATGGCCAAAGGCCCGGCCATTCCCCTCTATGTTCCCCTCTACTCCGGGCAAGGCCTGTTCCTGGGATGGATCACGTTGACGAACTCGACCGCGCAGGCGAATTTTGGGCAAGCGGTCTGGATCAGGCCCGGCGCGACAAACCCGGCCGCAGTCTTCATTGTCAAATAAACGCGGCCCGCTCCCTGGAAGCTCAATCCGGCGATTAGAGATTAAGTAGAAACAGAAGCCGCAGAGTGACGCAGATAAACACAGCGCAGCCAAGCCGCAACCCAATTTTTACCACGAAGGACACGAAGGACACGAAGTATTGAATAAGTCCACATGGTGGATTTTTCTTCGTGTCCTTCGTGGTGAAGAATTCTTCTCCGAAAAAAAAAGCGATTTTGAACTATTGTAATACAGATTTTTCCTGGAAGAGTGTTTCGCCTGTGAGGCAGGCTATTGCGGAATTGGACGAACCGTATGGAGCTGGAGCCAGCGCACGTCCACGTCACGCGGCAGGCTCAACGAAGGCGCGGCCGGACCGCCGTCGGTCACAGTGCTCGGATCGAGGGGCGGCGTGGTTCTGAAATCCAGCCAACGCTGGATGGTGGCGTGCCCATCCGCCCACGCAAAACCGGCGGCACGATTATGGTACATGCCAGGCATGTCCTCGGCAAAGGCGTAGAGACCGGGATCATTCGGATCGTCGCCGGCCATGTCGGTCCCAAAATTTCCCCAATTGATGCAGTCCTGGCGCTCGTCCAGAAATACCCAGGTGTCGCTTGGTCCGGGCGACCGGCCGGAGATCAAGTCCGTGGTTTTCATATAAACGGGGTAAAGGCTGCCCCAGGAAGGGGTATAGTAGAAATCGCTCGCTCCTGTGCCGCCGAATCCTCCCAGGAAAAAGTTCATCGAAACCGTGCGAACCCTCGGCAAGAGTTGGCCCCCGTGATTGATCACCGAGGTATCCGAAGGGCAGCGATAGACCCAATAAGAATTGATATAGGGATAAAGCGGCCCCGTCGTGATGTCCACCGACGGGTCATAATTCTTGGGATTGTCCGTAAAATCCTCCTCCTGCTGGCACCAGGCATACTGGCTCAACGGGTCTCCCGCGTTGCCGGACTGGCTGGCCAGAACGATGAACTCTCTGTTGTCCTGCGCATACATGCGCCAGCCAAGGGCCATCTGCCTCATATTGCTCATGCACTTGATCCCCATGCTCTCACTCTTGGCGCCCTGCAAAGAAGGCAGCAACAGGGCCGCCAGGATGGCGATGATGGCGATGACCACCAGCAGTTCAATTAACGTAAATGCACCGTTCCGGTGTGGAATGGTCCGGTTCCTTTGGCAAATAATGTCGTTCATACGAAATATTGCATCTTATTGACCAGTAATCCGTGTCGCATCTTTGTAACCATTCTAGTATTTTCAGTCAATCTTTTTTGTTTCCGAAACCAATCGCAGGGCGCAAATCCGTTTTTGTGACGGGTTTGTGGGATGGTTTGTGACGGCAAATGTGACGGGTTAAGTGCTTGATTATCAACATTTGTGACGGTGTGACGGCTAAAATGAGGGGGAGGCATAGGTATGGGTCAAAACCAGATTTGCGCCCTTTGGCAAAAAAAAGGGGCCGCAAAGCGAAAAAGTTTGAATTTTTCCTGTTGCGTTCCCATCTAAGTATGGTAGAGTGGAATTTGTGAGGCGCTCCGGCGCATGTTCTTTGAAATAAGGGTCAGCGGGAAGGGGTCTTGGAAAAGTGACATCGGCAGGCCGGACTGTGTCTGATAATTCAGGTGAATTCAACCCAATTCAGGTGGATTCAAGTGAATTCAACCAAAATGAAAATAAAAAAATGAAGCGCATGAAAACTCACGCAAGTCGTTGATTTCCATGATAATTCCAGATATTCCCAGATAATTTGCGGTCACAAACCATCAACCGAACCCGTTACAAAAGCGGATTTGCGCCCCCAATCGCATTTCAGAATGGCTCTGACCTCCGTGATTGACTCCAACACCCGCCAGTATTACTGAATGACGCATGACAAATCTTTCAGGATTAACGACCGACCAACTGCTCCGAATTATTGCCATCAAGGAAGTTATCAAGAAGCTGCAAGGCCAGGTTGACTCAATCGTTGCGGGCGGCGATGGAGCCGGCACGCCATCCCGGTTTACCGAAAAAGCCCCAAAGAAACGTCGCCGTCGGATGTCGGCTGCGGCCCGGGCCAGAATTGCGGCCGCACAACGAGGCAGGGGGACAAAGGCCAAAGGAACCGGGGCAAAAACTTAAAAGGAAATCTTCAAATACGTGAATGTGTGTTGGATGTCCCGCTGTTGCACCGGCTTTGGCAAGACGTGACAGGCGCCCAACTGGTATGCCAGGGAGCCGTGCTCCGTCATGCGGGCTTCATCACAGAGCGCCACGATTGGAACTCCTCCATGCTCGGGGTGGCCTCTAATCCAGTGCAACACCCGGAATCCATCCGTTTTGGGCTGCTTTAAATCCAGCACAATCAAGCATGGATACGGATAACGGCTTCGGTCTTTGTAAAGATCCTCCCCCTGCAAATAGGCGGTTAGATCCTCTCCGAAAGTCAGGAGTTGCACTGGCAAGCTGGGGTACAGCGCAGCAATGACCTCCTCCGCATGCAGCGCATCGCCGATATCGGCATCCACTATCACCACGGGCCCTTTATGAGCCTCAAACGGTTTATGCGATGCACTGGGCATGGCGTTCCTCTTCAAGTTTAGAATTGACTCTTCTTTGGTATCGGCTGAATGAGCTGAATCTTTAGCGCAAAACATTCGCCTAAACCTTTGGAGAACGCTCTAAAAGGAATAGACGCAATCTATATTAAGTCAATGGAGGTTTGCGAATTTCCGTGCCGTGTATTGCGGTAACATAATAATGCAAAGTGTCTTACATACGCAAACAATGAATATAATTTTGATATTGTATTTATGCTTAACTTGATCTATATTGAAGTGAGGTCGTGGTTTTGATGACGTCACCGCCGCCTGTTTGAGTTTGGTCCTTTTTTTAATGAAAAGAGTCGTGATAATTGGAGGGGGCTTTTGCGGCTGCCTGACGGCGGTCAATTTGACACGGATTTGCCAAGAGCCTTTGCGAATCACCGTCATCAACCATGGCCATTCAGCTTGTCGCGGGATTGCCTACAGCACGCGCCAACCAAATCATTTGTTGAATGTCGTGGCCAGAAATATGTCGGCCTTGGCGGATCAGCCCCAGCATTTTGTGGAATGGCTCAGCGAAGGTTACGAGTATCGGGGCCAGCCTCTGCGCACGCTCCGTGAACAATTCGTCCCTCGCCGCGCTTATGGAGATTACCTTCAAAGTTTGTTTGAATGGCACGCGACCACCGTGGCGCGGCGAAAAGGGATCCAGATTGATTGGATGGCGAACGAAGTCACCGATGCGCGTCTGGCCGGTCAGGAGTTCCTATTGACGGTTGGAGGGGAGGAAATAGCGGCGGACAAAGTGGTTTTGGCGACGGGCAATTCTGCTCCAGCCGTGTTTCGTTTGAGCGGGCTGGATGTCCACAGCCCTCGCTACATCGGCGATCCGTGGCAGAGTTTGGAGGCCCGGTTGCCGTCACGGGACCAGGATTTGCTCTTGATCGGCTCCGGGTTGACCATGATAGACGTTTTCCTGGCGCTGAAGGACTTGCCCTGGGGTGGGAAAATACAGGCCGTCTCCCGAAGCGGATTGTTGCCGATGTCTCATTTTACGGGGGCCGAATATCCTGAGTTCACCGAGGCGGAAGCGGCCAACCTCAACCTCAAACAAATGGTTTCACTCTTTCATCGGCATTACCGCCTGGCTCGTGCGCGGAAGATCAACCCGGCCATCCTGGTGGACAAGCTCCGTCCCGTGACCCAGCGCATCTGGCAGGCCTTTACGGTCAAAGAGAAACGACAGTTTTGCCGGCATTTGCGCAGCCGTTGGAATGCCGCGCGCCATCGCGTCTCGCCGCAGGCGCACCGCCAAGTCCAGGAGGCCATCGCCAGCGGACGCTTAGTGTTCATCAAGGGCAGGCTGCGGCATTGCGCCGAAACGGATGACGGACTGCAGTTTACCATCGAAAGCGAAAAAACGCGGGTGATTAAGGCCGGTGCGGTCATTAACTGCACCGGGCCGCGCGAAACCTGCTTTCCCTCGGATTGGCCCCTCCTTAATCGGCTTGAAGCCCAAGGATTGGTCCAGCCAGACGAATTGAATATGGGAATCAAGGCAACGGACAATTATTCGGTCGTCGGTCGCAATGGAACTGCCTCGGAATCGCTTTACGCGATCGGTCCGCTTCTCCGGGGAACGCTCTGGGAAACAACGGCTGTTCCCGAACTGCGAGCGCAAACTCTTCGCTTGGCGCAAACCATTGTAGATCAATTGGAAATCAGCCAGCCCAAAGAGCACGTCCTTGTCGAATCAAGCGAAAGTATCATCGAGTACTCCATTTAATGATTTTCCATGAACTCCTCCCTCAACCGCAGCCTGCTTGATTTCGCCGAAATGGCGCCCTGCCTTTATAGTTGGCGCCGATGAATACCGAACCATTCATCCAACGGTACTTTGTCGAGGGCCTGGCTCACGCGTCGTATCTGATCGGCGTCGGCGGCGTCGCCGCTGTCGTGGATCCCAAGCGCGACGTGGATGATTACATAGCCGACGCCCGGCGCTTGGGCTGTCAAATAATTGCCATTTTGGAGACGCATTCCCACGCGGACTTCGTCAGCGGCCACTTGGAGCTGGCGCAGAGGACCGGGGCGCCCATTTACATCTCGCGCCATGCGGTCGCCACATACCCGCATCGCGACATGGTGGACGGCGAAGTGACCGTGTGCGACCTGCGCTCTGAGCTGCGCGGCGGACGCCCGCCGTTGGTGGTGGACGTGCGTTCGGCCTCCGAATGGCAGGCCGGGCACATTGCTGAAGCTCGTCACGCGGCTCTGCCCACGCTGCCGGGCGCGCTGGGCAATTTGCCCCGCGACACCGCGATGGCCGTGATCTGCAACGGCGGTTATCGCAGCAGCATGGCCGCGAGCCTTCTGCGCCGCCATGGCTTTACCCGTTTGCGCAACGTGGTGGGAGGGATGATTGCGTTCGCGGACACAAAATGCCCTGAACTACACTCAGGCGACGGGGCCGGTATCGAATGGCCCGCAGGAAAAGCGTAAAACTTAAAAAAGGAAATTGAGATGCTTGTCCGCCTGTTTAATTATCGTGCCGCTGGCTGGCCATTCTGAATTTCCTTGTTTCAGCAAGCGCCATCAAACCGCTTGAAATTGCGGACTTCCTGATTTCCTGCTTGTGCCTAAGCGGCTTTTTTGTAACATCCGGGCTTACTCAGAAGGCCGTTAAATGAAAACGAGCATAAAAAAGCCAGCCCTCCTGTCCGTCCTGGAAGCCGGTCCTGATTGCGCGCTGGCCGGTTCCTTCCCGGAACTCTTCAGCAATGAGTCCCCAACCCGCGATTAGTCTTCAGGCGACTGGCCGGCGAAATCCTCTGGTCTTCACACTGGTATTGACAGTGGTGTTCATTGCGCTGGGTTTTGTTTCCGGCGCGCGAACCAACGCGCATCTGGCTTGGACGTTCGGCGGGGTGGCCGCTTTTTTGTTGGCCTGGCAGGCGTGGCTGTTCGCGCTGTCAACACAAAAGGCGATCCCGCTCGCGTGGGATTTCGCGGCCATGCCGTCGCACTACGTGCAGGCCCTGGTGCAGCTTTCGGTTTACGCTTACTGGGGGTGGTATTGGCGGAACGTTTGGGCCCAAGCTCCGCTGATTCTTTCGCAGGTCGCGTTCCTTTATGTGTTCGACGCGTTGTTGACCTGGACACGGAGACAAACATGGCGGCTGGGTTTTGGGCCATGGCCGATCATCTTCAGCACGAACCTTTTTTTGTGGTTTCGGGACGACTGTTTTGTGTTTCAGTTCGTCATGGTGGCCATAGGCGTCCTGGGAAAGCATTTCATCCGCTGGCGACGGGGGGGAAAGGTGACCCACATTTTCAACCCGTCGGCCTTTGGGCTGACGGTTGTGTCGTTGGTTTTGATCTTCACCGGAACCACGGACTACACCTGGGGGGAACAGATCGCCAGCAGCCAGGATCGGGCGCCTTATCTCTTTACGGAGATTTTTTTGGGCGGCCTGGTGGTGCAATACTTTTTCTCGGTCACGTTGTTGACCTTTTCGGCCGCGGCTACGCTGACCGCGATCATCGCGGCCTACACGAAGATCACCGGCGTCTATCTTTTCTTAAACACGAATATTTCCGTCGCGGTCTTTCTGGGATTGCACTTGCTGATGACGGATCCGGCAACGACGCCCAAGAGCAGCCTGGGTAAAATCATGTTCGGCTCCCTTTATGGCGGCGGCGTGGTCTTGACCTTCCTTGTTCTCAGCGCATTCCATGTCGTTGCATTCTACGACAAGCTCCTGGTGGTGCCAGTCCTGAACCTATTGACGCCGCTGCTGGACCGGTTGGCGGCGTTGGGCGTCGCGGGACGATTCGGCCGCTGGGAGGCAAAGATTGGTCCCCGCAAGATGAACCTTGCCTACATGGGCTGCTGGGCGGCGCTCTTTGCGGGCATGGTGGCCACCGGTTTTGCCGAGGCGCGGCATCCCGGCGCGTCGTTTGCCTTCTGGAAAAAGGCGGCCGAAGAGAAACGTCCGGGGGCCGCGCACGGATTGCGGATGCTGCTGGATTTGTTTGACTATTGGGATAAGAACCCGGACGAAGGTCTCACTTTCCATGGCGACAATGGGCTTAGCCCGCAGCAAAAGCTTGGTTTGGCCTACAGCCAGGTGGCGTCCATTTACGCCGAGGGCAAACTCGTGCCGGCCGACCATGCAAAGGCCGCTTTCTATTTTAAGAAGGCTTTCGAACTCGGCGACGTTGCCGGCGGCGTTAAATTTGCCATTGAATATTTCAACACCAACCCGCAGGGCGCGCAGAAGGACATTGACCGGGTGCTTTCCGTGCTGGAACAATCCGGCGCCGCGTCAACCAACGGAAGGGTTTGTTATATCCTGGGCTTTGCTTACAACAACGGACGCGGTCGGCCGTTGGACAAGGCCATGGCGCGGCAATTCTTCGAAAAGGGCGCGGTGCTGGGAGAACCGGCGGCGTGGCACAACCTGGCGTTGATGGAACTCAGAGGCGAAGGCGGCCCGCCCGATCACGCGGCAGCGGCGCTGTGGCTCCAAAAATCGGCTAAAGCCAACAACGGCCTAAGCTGCCTGTATCTGGCGGAAATGTATCTCAAAGGCGACGGCGTGGGCATGGACAAGCAGAAGGCGGTCGCAATGCTGGAAAAGGCCTGCAACCTCGGCCAGGCGCGGGCCTGCGAGATATTAAAGACCTTGGGCAAGTGAAAATTGGTTGCGAGCAGGCCAAGTTTCCACAGAAAAACGAGGTTTTGGCACTGCGAAAAAGCTTGCAGAGCCGGGGGGTGGGAAGATAATCTCGAAAACAGCAATAAACAGTTCATTTAGGCCATGAAAAATAAATCAAATGGGAAATCCGCGTTCACACGCATTTTCCTCAAATTCCTGGCACCCTGTTCGATCTTCTGGTTGACGGCGGCTGCCCAGGCTCAAACACCGACTATTCTCAGCGCCTATGGCGAATTCGACAGCGGCACGTCCAACCAATTTGTCGATGTGACCTTTAGTGAGGACATGAACCCCGCTTCGGCTACCGCCCCAGCCAATTATTCCATTGCGGGCTACACGATCGCCAGCGCCGTGTTCTTCACAAACGACCTGGGGATTGCCTCTAATAACCTTGTGATCTTGCAGCTCAACCAACCATTGACCAACAACTTCATGTTGATCGTCAACAACGTCTCGAGCATCTCCGGCACTCCCATCACCGCCAACACTTCCATCGCTGGAACATTGGACCCGATGAGCTCGATCGATATCACTTCGCCGAATATCGTCTCCCCCGCTTCCGCCAGCGCGACGGTTTGGCATACGGGAACCACCTATTACCGGAAGCCAGGCGAATATGTGGTCGATTCTAACGGCCAGGATATATGGAACAACCAGGACGGCTTCCGTTTCGTTTACACAACCCGAACAAACAACTTCGCGCTCGTCGTCCAGGTGCCTTGGATCCTCCCCGCCGACACGTGGAGCAAAGCCGGTTTAATGGCTCGCGAAACCATTGACCCCGGCGACGGCGGCAGCCGAATGGTTGCGGTTTTCGCCACTCCGCTTGACTCGCAACTCGGGCTGGATGGCCTCTACGGTGAAAACAGCCTCTCCTGTGCTGTTCGCGACACAACCGATCAAGGCGCCTACGAGCCAGCGGATTACGTCGGCGATGGCGCCATTGCGCCTTCCTATCCCAACCAATGGCTGATGCTGACCCGCAAGACCGAAGGCACCAATGATCTCTTTACAGCCTATGGCTCGACCAATGAGCTTAATTGGACCTGGTTGTTCAACTTCAACCCCGTCACCAACGGTGCGGATACGCCCTTCCCGAGCGTGGTGGACGTGGGCATGTGCTCCTCGACCGACATTTACTCCAACACCACTGAGGATGTCACGGCAACGTTTGAAAACTTCGGGGATTACAGCAACCCTTTCTCGGTGACCAGTCCCCTGAGCGTGAGCGTTGAGACCGGAACCAGTGCGACCTTCTCCGCGGCCTCTTCGGGCGCTACGTACCTCTACAATGGCGTCACCTATCCATTCCTCGACTATCAGTGGTTCACGAATGGCGCCGCAGTTGATGGCGCCACCAACAGCAGCTATACCATCCCGTTGGCGACCACCAACCTCAATGATCTGTCAGTTTATTGCACAGTTACCGACACCCTCGGCTCCGCTCCCAGCACCACCAACACTGCCACGGCAACACTGACCGTGACGCCAAATCCGGCGCCCCCAACGATTGTCGGCGTGTACGGCGAATACGACAGCGGCACGTCCAACCAATTCGTTGACGTGACCTTTGTCGAGGCCATAAACCCGTCCTCGGCGGCGAATCCGGCCAATTATTCCATTGCGGGGAGCACGATCACCAACGCAACGCTTTTCACGAACAACCTGGGCGTTGCCTCGACGAACCAGGTGATCCTGGAGCTTACAAGCCGGCTCACCGGCAGTTTCACCTTGGCCGTCACCAACGTGCAAAGCTTCTCCGGCATTCCCATTGCCGCCAACACCTCCGTTGTTGGCGCAACGTTGGATCCGTTGAGTTCGATCGATATTACTTCGCCCAGCGCCGCCATGCCGTCGGTCTGGTTTGCTGGCACCACTTATTTCCTGGGACAAGGCTCTTACTTGGTCGATGCCAATGGACAAGATATATGGAACGACCAGGACGGCTTCCGTTTCGTTTACGAAACCCGGACGAACGACTTTGCTGTCGCGGTCCAGGTGCCTTGGATTCTCCCCGCCTCCACTTGGAGCAAGGCCGGGTTAATGGCCCGCGAGCAAATTGACCCAAGCGACGGGGGCAGCCGAATGGCCGCTCTGATGACCACCGCAGCCGCCAGCCAAATCGGGCTGGATGGCAGCGCGGGCGAAAATAGCCTCACCTGGCAGGTTCGCGGCACGAACGATCAAGGCGCCTACGAACCGCCAGATTATGTCGGTGATGGCGCCATTGCACCTTCCTATCCTAACCAATGGCTGCTGTTGACCCGCCAGACCAGCGCCAGCGCTTTCGCCACCAATGATCTGTTTGCTGCCTACAGCTCAACCAACAAGACTAATTGGACTTGGTTGGGCGACTGGACCCCGCTCACCCCAGGGGAAACTCCCTTTCCGAGCGTGGTCAACGTGGGCATGTGTTCCTCCACCGGGTGGTCGGACAGTTTCACCAATAACGATGCGTTTGTCACGGTATTGTATCAAAACTTCGGGGATTACGCCGACGATGTCTTCGTGACCAATTCACCCCAGAGCGTGAGCGTAGAGAGCGGCACCAGCGCGACTTTCTCGGTTGTCGCCGGCTCCGACGCCACGCTCACGAAAAATGGCGCGACCGGTCCGTTCCTCTTCTATCAGTGGTACACCAATAGCGTCGCCGCCCCGGGCGCCACCGCCAGCACCTACACGACGCCTTTATTGACCACCAATCTTAACGGTATTCCCGTCTATTGCGCAATTACCGATGTCGGCTCCTCAAGCACCACCAACAGCGCGACGGCAACGTTGACAGTGACACTAAATCCCACGCTTCCAACCCTTGTCATCGTTGATGGGGTATATGACAGTGTCACGGGCGACCAATATGTTTACCTGACATTAAACGAGCCGGCCAACGTGGCCTCGCTCACCAATCCAACCACTTACGTGATTGCGGGCTACTCGGTCACGGCCGTGACGCTCCTTACCAACGAGCAGGGGAGCGTGGACGCGACGGCGGTCATCCTGCAGATCAACAAGCCGCTGAGCAATAGCTTCACCCTGGACGTCAACGGCCTGCAGAGCTTCTCCGGCATCCCCATTGCCACCAATGCCGCCTTTGTCGGCGTCATTGCAACCAATGCCAACTTTTACGGCGTCGGCTTAAACTGGACCCTCAACAACAACAACGACCAGCCCACCATCACCGACGATGTGCTGACCTTGACCACCAACGGTCCCACCGAGGCGTGCAGCGCCTTCTTCAACACTCCTCAGTCCATTGGCAGTTTTACGGCCTCCTTCACCTACATCGCCAGCGGCGACAAAGGCGCCGACGGCACCACATTCTGCCTGGAAAACGACCCCGCCGGCGCAAGCGCGCTCGGGGGGACCGGCGGGGATTTGGGTTTCAACGGCATCACCAACAGCGCCGCCTTTGAGATCAATCTCTACACCGGCGCCACTGGAGGCGAAGGCATTCAGTTCGGCACCAATGGAGCCACTCCAGATGATGGAGGCTTTAACGGGGACACGACGGCTCCTTACTCCAAGCCCGGTCTGGTCAACCTGGCCAGCGGCGATCCGATTAACGTCCAAATCGCCTACAGCCAAAACGTCTTTAGCATAACGCTGCTGGACACGACAACGGCGCAATCCTTCAGCACGAATTACTCGGTGGACCTGCACTCTGTACTTGGCGATACCAACACGGCCTATGTTGGTTTCACCAGCGGCGATGGCGGCGCATACTCCACCCAACAGATCGTCAACTTTTCGTTCACTCCAGGCGCGGTCGCGGTTGTCGGCCCGCCATTGACGATCGCTACAGGCCCCGGCGGCACTTTCTTAATCGCCTGGCCCTCGACGACCGCCTCAAGCTACGTCCTGCAGCAGAGCTCCAGCCTGACCGGACCGTGGGCCAACGTGACCACCACGCCAATGCAAGCGAACGGCAATTACCAGGTGTCCGTTACCGCAACTGCCGGCGCGCAATTCTTCCGGCTTTTGTCGCCGTAATGATTCGGCCCGTGTAAAGCAGAATCGCCGTGCTGCTGGCAGTGGTGCTGCAAATCGATGCAAGTGATAAAGAAGTGAGACAGCGAACTTTTTATAAATCCCCAAACAATTAGTAAGTACTTGAACAAGAATGGTGCCCCGGGGGGGAGTCGAACCCACGACCAACTGATTAAGAGTCAGCTGCTCTGACCAACTGAGCTACCGAGGCAACCCGTGTTACAATCCCTTATTTCGCATGAGGGAGAGCCAAAGGCAAGACGATTTGGCAAAGATCCAAAGACGCAAAGGTGACACGTGGAAATGGCTCCCTGACAAACGATCACCGTTTAGTGGCCTGGACAGGCGCCGGCAAAATCTTCCTTGCGCCCTGGCGTCTTTGCAGTGCAATTTCAAAAAACTCTTCATTTCCAGCAAAATTTTAGCCGCAAAAGAACGCAAGGAACGCATAGATAAGAGCTTAGATTGTTTGTTTTCTTTGTGATCTTTCGCGTTCTTTTGCGGCCAATTCATCTTTGGTTGCGGCGTGCCGCGCTGTGCCTTTGCGTTGAAGTTCTTGCGGTTTTACTGAATGGTTCCGGCTTAGATGCACACGAGCGAGACGGATTTTGGCATGCGCACGACGACCGTGCCGGCGATTTTGTCGTGCCAGCCTTGCTTGTCGTGATCCCAGCCGATCCAGAAGAAACCCAGGAAAAGGACCATGGCGGAAAAGAGCGCCGCCAGACTGCGCACAAAGGCCATCAGAAAATTCAGGGGGCGCCCATCCAGCCGCACCACTTGCAAATTAAGGACGATGCCCCCCACCGTCGTGCCTTTCCAGGCCCAGAGCGCGGAGAAATAGGCAATCGCCACCAAAGTGAATAATGGACCAACCAAAGCCGCCGTTAGCGAGATCAATACCATGTCAAGAAAACCGGCCCCCATTCTCTCCCAGAATCCCGCCCGCGGATAGGCCAGCGCGGACGGCGGGGCCAGCGGCTGGACGATCGCAGCGGCCGGAGCCGGCGACGGCGCGTCAGGAGCGGTTGAACCCGGCGGCGGCGGTGCGCCGAAGGTCGAACTCCCCAGCGGCATGGCGGCGACGGGTGTTGGTGGCGCCGGCGGCGGACGATTGGCGCGCAGGGCCACGCAGATGGCGGTGACTCCCGCGCCCATTCCCCACCAGCCGAAAACGCAAAGCGTCAACAATCCGATAACCGGCACCAAATACAAAAGCGTGAGCAGAATTGCGCCAACGAGAAACGCAATCAGCGGCCGTCGTTCCGCGCTCAAACCAAATGCGCCGCAGAGTTTGCCCCCGAAATACTCCAACACCGCCACTTTGCCGACCAAGACCGTCAAGAACGCCCCAACGACGAGAAACGGCACCACCACGATGCCGATGACCGTTATGGGCAACATCACGCAGAGGATGGGCACAGCCAATTTCGCCAGGATGCCCGCCGCCAAGGTCGTGGCCGGGCGGGCCGAGATTTGGGCGGCGCAATATTGCACCGGATGCGGGAACAAAACCGCGATCAAAAAGAAAAGTATAAAAAAGAAGCCCGCAATCCACCACACCCAGCCCACTCCAAGAGACAGAGGCCGCAATTCGAAGACGCACTGCGAAAGCCAATCCCTGAGCCAGTGCAATTCCAGAAATTTGCCCGGCACCATCCCGGCGCCTACTTCCACGATTGGGCCGGCCACCTTCCCGCCTTCGGACACGGCGTTTGTTCCTCCAACGGTCACCAACTGCCCGCCAATGTGGGCTTTGGGGCCGAGGACAGCATCGCCCATGACGGCCACAACATCACCTCCAACACGGCCATCAATCTGCACTTTGCCGCCGATGACGACCACTTCTCCGTTCACCGTGCCGTGGATGATGGCATCGCCACCGATGACGACCACATCCCCGGCGGAATCAGCCGCCATCAGTTCCACGTCTTTGCCGAAGGAAACCCACTGCTCGCGGTGGTTGCCAGGGCGATTGGTGTCGGACTTCTCATCGGTCGGCTGGGCCAGACCGGCTGATGGACAAAACATTCCCCAGCTCAGAGTTGCAAGCGCCAACAGGCGCATAGATTTTTTCAATTTCATAATGGACTCCTTCCTGGCTTCGCCAGGGCGAAGCGGACAAAAATTGTGCCAAAGCCCGCGCACACCGCGCACGCGCCTGCCGCCGCCACAAGGCAGGCCAGCATGAATCCCTTGCCCAGATGTTCCACTGCCAGCGCCAGCGCGCCCGCTAAGGCGCCCAGCACGTTCCAGAAACATTTCCCGGCCGAGGCCGCCGGCGCCAGGCAACGGTGGGCCGCAGCCAAAAGACCCGGCTCAAACTCGCGCCACCCCACTACGACCGCCGCCATTGCCGCCAAGGCCATGACGAAGAACGCGATGCGGACAGACACAGGCCATTTGGTCCATGTCCACAGACGCCACGGCGCGGGCTGTTCCAGCGCGTTCATCGTCCGCGTCAGAAGGGACGGCGGCGCGGCCAAATCCGGCAGTCCCTGCAAGGCCCGGCCGATCTCTAGTTCTTGTTCCTGCTCCAGATTCATGCGCGCGGCCTCCAATCATCCTGCAAACGCGGCCCCAGTTTCTTGCGCAACGCTTCCCGCGCGCGAAAAATATCGGTCTTCACCTTGCCCAGCGTGACGCCGAGCTTGGCGGCGATCTCCTCGTATTTCATGTCTTCCAAATGAAAGAGGACCAGCGGCACGCGTTGCGCCCTCGGCAATTGGCGCAGGGCCTGCTCCACCATGCACCGGCGCTCCGCCACGGCCGACTCCTCCTCCACGTCGTTCGGCGCGGCAAACTCGATCTCCGCCTCTTCGCCCGCCGGATCGCGATGGAGAATCTCCGAAAAAAAGCTCCAGCGCGCGCGGTAGCGCGAAAGATGATTGAGGCTCAGATTGATGGCGACCGTCTTGAGCCAGCCGCCCACGCGCGGGTCGCCCGCCAGTTCGTCGAAACGCTCGAAGGCCCGCAGAAATACTTCCTGCGAGATGTCCTCGGCTTCGGCGGTGCTGGCCACCAGGCGCATGGCGGTGCTAAAAACCATATTTTGGTAATTGCGCAGGAGCATTTCGAATTGTTGGGCGTCTGTCATGGCCGGTTCGCGACCGTCGGAGTGGAATCCTAGGTCCGGCGCGCCGCCCGATGCAAAACTGTTCCTCTGTCTTCGTCAATAAAATCATCCATTTTCTGTTTGATTGCACAACACGGCGGGGCGGAGAATTGTTTCAAATAGTTTGCCTATTGCGTTGGCATTGGCTCGGACTCAACCTGTGGCGTTGTTATGAAAAAATTATTTTGTGTTTGTGCGGCGGTGGGCCTGCTCTGGCCCATGCGCTCAAGGGCCGCGGATGCTTTGGACAAGGTCATGCCGGTGCGCGGCTTCTGCATCGCCGCGCCGCGCCCCGCGGGCGTGGAGCGGTTCGTCAAATTCATTGACGAGGACTTGGCGCCGCGCGGCGTCAATACGCTGGTGTTGCGCGTGGATTATGATTATCAGTTCGAGAGCCGCCCGGAACTGCGGAAGAACGGCGCCCTCTCGCGGGAAGACGTTAAAAAGCTCGTCGCGGTGTGCCGAAACGACCACATCCTTCTGATCCCGCAAATCAATCTGCTCGGACATCAGTCGGACGGGAGTCACCTGGGGAGCTTGCTGCGGCACTATCCGGAATTCGATGAAACGCCGTGGGTTAAAATGCCCGAAGAATACAAGTGGCCCAATGACGACGGACTTTACTGCAAGAGCTATTGCCCGCTGCATCCCAAAGTGCATGAAGTGGTCTTCGCCGTGATGGATGAATTGTGCGACGTGTTCGAGACCGATGCGTTTCACGCCGGCATGGACGAGGTTTTCTACATCGGCGAACCCAAGTGTCCGCGTTGCGGGGGCAAGGACAAGGCGGAGCTTTTCGCCGGCGAGGTCAAGGCCCTTCACGATCATTTGCAGGCCAAGGGGCGGCATTTGTGGATTTGGAGCGACCGTTTGCTGGATGGCAAATCCACCGGCCTGGGCGAGTGGGAGGCCAGCGCCAACGGCACCGCCCGCGCCGTTGACTTGATTCCCAAAGATGTCGTCCTTTGCGACTGGCATTACGAGCAGGACGTGCCAACGGCGCCGTACCTGGCCATGAAGGGTTTTCACGTCATCACCTGTCCCTGGAAATCGTCGGAGCTGGCCGTGTGGCAGGCCCAGGACATGGCCCGGTGGCGGAGCCGCTCGCCGGAGGAATTGAAAGACCGGTTTGAAGGAGTCATGCAAACCGTCTGGTCGGACTCCGGCCAGTTTCTGCAAAGAGAACTCAAGAGCAAACCGGAGGCGACCAATTCGTGGAACTGCTTCAAGGCGATGTTCGGCGAGATCAAGAAATTGCAGCAGGAATCCGAGTGAAGCGATGCGTTGTGTTCTGGTGGTGCGCGGCCCTTGCGCTCTATTGCGCCGAGGCCGCCGGCCAGGCCACCCAGGACACCTTGCCCGCGCTCCAGGCCCGACTGGCGGCCGTGATGGACGAACCGCGCTTCGCGCAGGCCCAATGGGGCGTCAAAGTGGTCTCGCTTGACAACGATCAGATTCTCTTTGAACGCAACGCGGACAAGTTGCTCAAGCCCGCCTCCAACGCCAAGCTCTACACCGCGGCCCTGGCCTTGGACCGCTTGGGACCGGATTATTGCATCCAGACCTCCTTTTATGCCGCCGCCAAACCGGACGCCGAAGGTGTGATCCACGGCGATTTGCTCGTCTATGGCCGGGGTGATCCTTCCTTTTCGGCGCGATTCAACGGCGGTGATTACAAAAAAGCGTTGCAGCCGGCCACCGACGCCCTCCTGGCCGCCGGAGTCAAGAAGATTGAAGGCGGCATCATTGGCGATGAGAGCTATTTTCGCGGCGCTCCGTTTGGCTCGGGATGGACCTGGGATGACTTGCAGGAGTACTACGGCGCGCCCGCCTCCGCGCTCTCCTGCCAGGACAACGTGCTTGACCTGATCTTCAAACCGGGCCGCGCCGCGGGCGATCCTTGTGAAATCGCCACCCTGCCGGAAACGAGCATCGTCACCTTCAGCAACCGCACGCAAACCGGGCCGCTGGAGAACGGCGCGCGCGGACGCATCCGGCTTTACCGTCCGGTGGGGGAGAGCGTGGTTTATGCGTGGGGCGGTGTTCCGCTTGGCTCGGCGGGCCAGAAGGAGGCCGTGTCTGTTCCAAGGCCCGCGCTCTGGTTTGCCACGATGCTCAAGGAGGGCCTGGCCCAACGAGGCGTGACCGTCACCGGCAGCCCGCGCGAAGAAGATTGGTTGAGCCGCGAGGTTTCGCCCATCGCCTGGTCGAACCTGGTTGAGGTCGCCTCCGTCCGTTCCCGTCCCTTGTCCGAGATAGTCAAACAAACTTTAAAACCGTCGGAGAATCTCTACGCGCAGCTTTTGTTGCTGCAAGTCGGCGCCGGGGCCGGGGCCACCAATCGCGATACGGAGCGGGCCGGAATAGCGGAAATGCAAACTTTCCTGCGCTCGATCGGCATAAGCCATAACATGGCCCAATTGGAGGAAGGCTCCGGTTTGTCGCGCGGTTGCCTGGTGACGCCAAGCTCGACGGCGCGGTTGCTGGCCTTCATGAACCGTCACCGTGACCGGGATGTTTTTGTGGACGCGCTGCCCATTGCCGGCGTGGACGGGACCTTGCGCAACCGTTTCAAGGGCACGGTGGCGGCGGGCAAACTTCGTGCCAAAACCGGATCCTTGGGAGGAGTCAACACACTTTCCGGCTATGTCACGACCGCCGGGAAGGAAAGCGTGGCTTTCTCCATCATGCTCAACAACTACCGCGACGAAACCGACGCCCGCGCCGCCATTGACGCCATTGCTCTTCAGTTGGCGGAGTTCACTGGCCAGAGCAGTGTGCGATAGCGTCTCCGACTGCTCATTTATGGCCGCGCTTCCGCCGGGAGCAGTTTCAACACAAAATCTTAAATGGTCTGGTTATCCATAGAGTTTCCGCCCCTGTTCAAAGATCTTATGCGAAAGAGAAGTAGTAAGATGCCGATAGCGGTCAAATTCAGACCGGGTGTTGACCAGGACATCTTTGGCGAAACCGATGCCGCGCAGACATCGTTGAGCGCGTTGCATCCGGCGGATGGGGCGTTCATCGCTGGAGGGCACGATGACCATCAAATCCACGTCGCTGTCTTCGGTGGGGGTGCCCCACGCGTGGGAGCCGAAGAGCCAGATTTGCTCCGGCTGAAACTCGGATTTCAGTCGTTCGACCGCTTTTTCCAAAAGGCCAGGTTGAATGGTCTGCACAATGAAAAGATTAGCACCTTGGCTGTGGATTTGAAAGCTGGATTCATTTGGGCTTGATGTGGGTTTGCGGGGGAACGCTTTTGGCTTTGCTGGCGGGCGGAGGGGGCGCGTGGCGCGCCGGTCACTGCAACGCGCGATAGGCAGTCCAGAGCTTCTTGACCAGCGGCGAACGCCGCAGTTTGTGGTTATCCAAAGATTCAACTTCGATCACCCCCATCGAGGTGTTGGTCAGGAAGACGCCCTGGGCGCGGCGCAGGTCGGCGGGCTTCGCGCTTTGCTCGCGCCAGGGAATGTTCAACTTGACGCACAATTCGAGGACGGCGGCGCGGGTTACGCCGGGGAGCGCGCCGCTGGCCAAGGGAGTGGTGCAGACGACGTTGTTCCGCACCCAAAAAACGTTGCAACTGGTTCCTTCGGCAATTTCGCCGCGCGGATTGAGCAGGATGGCGTCGTGCGCGCCGGCGGCGTCGGCTTCGGCCCGCGCCATGACTTCGGGCAATTTGTTGGTGGTCTTGAAATGGGTCAGCGGATCGTTGGCCGGCAGGCAATAGGAGGAGGTAACGACGCGCCAGCGCGGCACGCGCCTGCCGTCAAGCATGGGCGCCGGATGGAGCGTCAGGACGACGGCCGGACGGATGGCGTTTTTCGGAGAATAGCCGCGGGCGGTGATGCCGCGGGAAATATTCACGCGCAGCAGGCATTCCGGCATCCGGTTGCGTTGGATCAATTGCATGGAAAACCGGAAAAGCTCCTCCGGGGACCAGGGGACTGTCAACTTTAGAAAATCTATGCCGCGCCGGAGGCGCTCGATATGCCGGTCCCAGCGGAAAATCTCCCCGCGCCGCACGAGCATGGCCTCAAAGAGGCCGTCGCCAAAGAGAAAACCGCGGTCGAAAACCGAAATCACGGCCTTCTCCTCCGGAACAAATTTGCCGTTGAGGAATACAATCATGCCGGGATGAAGCGCCGCGGCTGATCCCGCAACGCGGCAAAGAATCCGCCCGCCTTGGCCATCGTCTCGTCGTATTCGGCCTCCGCCACCGAGTCGGCCACGATGCCCGCGCCGACGTGAAAATGAATTTCACCCGGGCGGCAAACAGCCGTGCGAATGGCGATACTGAGCTGACTCTCGCGATTGAAGCCAAGATAGCCGATGGCGCCCGTGTAGGGGCCGCGGGTGACCGGTTCCAATTCGTCAATGATTTCCATGGCGCGGATTTTCGGCGCGCCGGTGACGCTGCCGCCGGGAAAGCAGGAAGCGAAGGCGGAAAAATGCGTTTGCTCCGGGCGCAGCCGGCCAGTAACGGTGGAGACCAGGTGTTGCACGTGCGGAAAACGCTCCAGGCGCACCAACTCCGGCACTTGCACCGAACCGTACTCGCACACCTTCCCCAAATCATTGCGCAGCAGGTCGGTGATCATGACCAATTCCGCCATGTCTTTGGCGCTCGTTTGCAGCTCGTAAGTCAATTGCGCGTCGCGCGTCGGGTCTTTGGCGCGCGGGCGGGTGCCTTTGATGGGCCGCGTCTGCGCCAGCGGGCCGTTGAGCCGCAGAAACAATTCCGGCGACGACGAGCAAATTTGGAATTCCCCGCAATCGAGGTAAGCCGCGAAAGGCGCCGGTGAAACATCGCACAACCGCTGGAAAAACGCCCACCCATCCGCCGCCGTCCGCGCCGTCAGCCGATGCGAAAGGTTCGCCTGGTAAATGTCCCCCGCGCGGATGTATTCCTGTGCCCGCCGCACTTTGGCCGTAAATTCGTCCCGCGACATATTGGAGCGGATAGACGAGGCCGCCACGTCGCGCGCCGGCTGCGCGGGCGAAGAGGCCGCCATCCGGCCGGCCCAAAAATCAAATTGCGCCCGCGCCCGCCCGGCATCGCGCGATCCGTCGGCCTGCAATCCCGTGGAAACGATCCATGTTTTTTCCAGGCGATGATCGAAGACGGCCAGGCTGTCGTAAAAGCCGGCGTGGCAATCGGGCAATTCCAAATCGTTGACTGCCGTTCGCGGCAGGCGCGGCTCGACAAAATTTTTGAGTTCGTAACCCCAATATCCAAAGCAGCCGCCGAGTGGAAACGGCAGGTCAATTTCGTCCAGCAATTCGTAGCGCGCCATCAACTCCTCCAGCGCCTGCCACGGATTGCCAAAGCGCGCCGCGCCCGCGCCGTCCAACTCGCACCGTGAGCCGTAAGAGCGAAAGATCATCAGCGGACGCGCGGCGACGAACGAGTAGCGCGCCTGCGGCGAATCAAAATAGGAGCTGCGCAACAAGACCACACCGCGTTCCCCCGCCAGTTGCTCCACCAGCGATTCGGGCGTGTGCGCGGTCTGAATGGATTGAAGGATGGGGCGCATGGTTCAAGCCGCCAAAAGCCTCTCCAAGCCAGGGGCTGATTTCAAGGGGCTGATGAGCGCGAGGTTGAACCGGTCGGGCCGGAAAAATTCGCGCGCCGCCGCGCGCACCTGTCCCGGCGTGACCGCGCTCAAACGTTTTTTGAATTCGTCCGGATGGACAATTTTGCCGTAACCGAGCCATTGTTCGCCGGCCCACATCATTTGATTCTCGCTGTTTTCCAGGCCCAGATCGAGCTGGCCGACGAGGTAATCGCGCGCGCGCCGCAGTTCCGCCGCCGGGACAAGTTGCGCCGCCAGGCGTTTCATTTCGCGCAGGATGAGTTTGAGCGTTTTTTCCAGATTATCCGTGTCCAAGCCGGCCGCGATGACGAGGTCGCCGGCGTCGTCAAAATAGCTGTTGGCGCTGTAAATGGAATAGGCCAGGCCATGCTCTTCGCGCACAGTCTGGAAGAGGCGCGAACTCATGTTTTCGCCCAGGACGGCGTTGAGCAGGCGCAGGGCGAACCGCCGCTCGTCATGCCTCGAACAAGCGCGGATGCCCAGGGCGATCTGCGCTTGCTCCGTCTTTTTGCTCAACACGCGCAGGGCGGGCCTGGTTTGCGTGGAGACGGCCGGGGCGCAACGGGGCCGCGCTCCCCGGATGAATTTGCGGGCGTACTTGGCCGCCGCCGCCACCGCCTCGCGGTGGGTGATCCGTCCGCCTGCCGCCAGCAACGTGGCCGGGGCGACATAGTTTTGTTTTTGATAATCCACCAACTGCCCGCGCCCGAGGGCGTCGAGGGTCTTTTCCGTGCCCGTGATGGAGCGGCCCAAGGGTTGATCGGGCCAGAGGGTGGCGTTGAGCAATTCCTGCACGTACTGCTGGGGTTGGTCCATGTACATGGCCAATTCCTCTTTGATGACTGCCCGCTCCTTGTCTATTTCCAACGGGTCAAATGTGGAATGAAGAAACATGTCCGTCAGCACGTCCAGCAAGCGCGGGAAATGATCGTGGCGCGCCTTGGCGTAGAAGCAGGTGTGCTCCTCGCTCGTAAACGCATTGAGGTAGCCGCCGATGCCCTCGACGGCCTGCGAAATTTCCCGGGCCGACCGGCGTTGGGTGCCCTTGAACAACAGATGCTCGATGAAATGCGACACGCCGCTCAACGGCTCCGGTTCGTAACGTCCGCCGACGCCGACCCAGATGCCGAGGCTGACGCTGGCCATGTGCGGCATTTCCGCCGTGGCCACTGTCAATCCATTTTCCAATCGTGTTACTTTATACATCGGGACTCCTGCCGCCGCCTGGGGTCACGCCAGCGCGCGCGGCGTCACCTCCGGCGGGCCAACCTGCCTCATGTACTCCAAAATGCGGTCCACCGCCTCCCGCGTGTCGTCGGTGATGAAGAACAAATCCAGATCGCCCGGGCTGATCAATTTCCTGGCGGCCAGGACGGATTTCATCCAATGCATCAGGCCGGACCAATAATCGCGCCCGAAGAGAATGAGAGGGAAGCGCGGGATGCGCTGGGTCTGCACCAGGGTCAGGACCTCAAAGAATTCGTCCAGCGTGCCGAAACCGCCCGGCATATAGACGAAGGCAATGCTATACTTGACGAAGCAGACCTTGCGCGAAAAGAAATAATGGAATCGGAGCGGGACATTGGCGAAGCGGTTTCCTTGCTGCTCAAAGGGCAGCTCGATGTTCAGTCCGACCGATTTGCCCTTGGCTTGGGCCGCGCCGCGATTGGCGGCGGCCATGATGCCGGGCCCGCCGCCGGTGATGACGGCCAGGTTGTTGCGGGCCAATTCTTTGGCGATGGCGGCGGCCGCCTTGTAATACGGATCGGCCGGCGGCGTCCGGGCCGAGCCGAAGATGGTCACGGCCGGGCCGACCTGCGAAAGAATCTCGAAGGAATCCACGAATTCCGCCATGATGCGGAAGACGCGCCACGGGTCTTCTTTGGTAAAAGTGACAGTATGGTTAATCATGTGAAGGCACATTTAGAGCCGACGGGCGGCGCACTGCAAGAAAAGGATGTAGAATGAAAGAAGAATGGCGTCATTGAAGCGACTCGAACGCGCAGACGGCCCGACAACAAGCCTCGAACCATTCAGCACAAGCGCAAGAACTTTAGCGCATAAGGCTCGAAGACCCAGCGCGGCCACCCGCCACCAAACACATTTTTTGAACATGAGGAAACGGAGGCAACGGAGTGATGAAAGATATAAAATGGGTCTCTGTTCTCTCCGTTTTCTCCTGTTCAAAAAAATCTTGTTAAATTGGCAGGATTTCAAGGTATTGCACTGCAGCGCGGCCAGCCGCAACCCAATTTAGGAAAATTTGGCAAGGGAATGTTTGGCAGAGGAATGAGAAGATCAGAGGGCCATTTCCTCCTGCCACCTTTGCGCCTGGGTCTTTGCAGTGCAATATCCCGAATTCACTCATTTCTGACAAAACTTTTTCACCACGAAGAGCACGAAGGACACGAAGTATTGAATATGACAAATTGTACGATTTTTCTTCGTGCCCTTCGTGTCCTTCGTGGTGAACATTGGGTTGCGGCTGGCCGCGCTGTGCCTTTGCGTTAAATCTCGAGTGCGGGCTAAGGCGATGTGGACGCGTGCATGAGCGGCGTGGCGGCGTTGGTCGTCACGGAGGACAGATGGTGTGAGATCGTGTGGTTCAGATACGTCGCCAATGAAATGATCTGCGCCTCGGTGAGCGGGCCGCCTTGCGCGGCGGCGAAAGCGGGCATCATGGTGTGAGGCTTGCCCAAAGTGATGATCGTCTTCCAATAATCGAAATCCGTCGGCTGCTTCAACGCGTGCAAATCCGGCACGAGGCTGTCGCGGTGGGAGGATTCGTGGCAGATGCCGCAATCGGCGGCGTAAAGGTCCTGGCCGAAGGCGTTGCGGCCTTTGTCGGTGTGGCATTGGGCGCAATCTCCCTTGAAGATGGCCTGGGCGTCGGCGGCGGCTTTGAGCCTGGCGGCTGTGCGCTCGGCCTCGGTCATGTTTCCGGCACCTGCAGGCGGTGGCGGGATCTTTACCGTGAGATAGACCACGCGCGTTCCGACCGAAGTCGTAAAGGTGAGGGTCTTGGTGATCAACCCCATTTTGCCCGCGAGTTTGACTTGAGCCTTGATTTGTCCGCTTCCGTTCGGCGGGATATGCCAGGGATCGGCCGGCAGGCCGGCGGTCGTGCATTGGCAGGAGGCATGGACACTGTAAATAACAATTTCATTCGTCCAGACGTTGGTCAGGTTGAAGGTGAAGGGCGCGACTTGTTCACCGGGGGAGGCGTCGTAATGTTTGGTTTCAGCGTCGAAAACAAGAGTCGGCACATTGGGCACGCTTTGGATTTGGCCCGGCGCCAATGAAGACCGCGGCGGCGCTGAAGGAGACCGCGCCGGCGCGAAGGATGGCTGCGCGGCAAGCGGCAAGACGGCCAAGCCAGCCACCAGCAAGCCGCAGACAACCGACGCATTCTCACGAGAGTGCATTAAGAATGATATTAACACCGCGCCGGGATGATTCAAGCGCAGCCTTCCCGCTTAGCCAACCATGCATTAGGTATTCAACGCAAGGACCCAGCGCGGCCAGCCGCAACCAAACACACGATTTGAACAGGAGGCCACAGAGGAAACGGAGAGATGGACCATGTCCAGCGATGCTCTGTTATTTGCTGAGAGATGATTGAACGAGATTTGAAAATTTAGAATCTAACCCGCACAACGGGAGCAACTTACGAACCGGCCTTGTAAAACAGGGTGCAAAACTGCCCATTTTGGCAGCTAAACAGGGGTTCCGCGAAAAATATTTCACACTTTTTTTCGCATTTTTTCGTTTTTTTGGGATTTTCTGCGTTGCAACCCATTGCATGGCAACGACAAGCGTTCGCCAAACCCCTTCAAAAAAAATCGTGCCTAAAAACCTACCGTAGGTTTTTCGTTTTTTGGGAAGTGTGGCAAAATCGGCGCATGTTAGTAGAAAAAATGACAAATAGTTTTGACAGTATAAACAGGATTGAGAGAATAACCCCGAATGCCATCGGAGCTGCCTTTTCCGCATCGCATTCGTCCCATTCAGGCTGTCAAGAATCTTCTGCCAATAACGAACCCAACGACTGGAGAAATATATGACTAGAAACGGAAAAATCGCGCGGCTGCCTCTGCCCATCCGCGAAGAACTCAATCAACGACTGCAAAACGGCGAGCCTGGCAACCAATTAGTCGAGTGGCTCAATTCCCTGCCGGAGGTCCAGGCCGTGATGAAGGCGGAATTCGATGGACAACCCATCGCGGAGAATAACCTCTCGGCCTGGAAGACGGGCGGCTACCTGGCTTGGGAGCAGGACCAGATCACGCAACAAGAGTTGGCCTCGTTCCTGGAGAAAGCCGGCGCCCTCCAGCAGGCGGCCAAAGAAGGCCTGACCGATCGCATGACCCTCTTCCTCGCCGCTAAAATGGCGCTGGAATTCAATCGGCTGGATTCCGTCCCGGACGGGGAAGAGAAATCCAAAATCTTGCGCGAACTGCTCGGCAGCCTCGTCCTCCTGCGGCGCAGGGAGCTTCACGGCGAAAAGCTCCGCCTGGACCGGCAAAAATATGACGATCGTCACCGCAAGCAGCGGGAAGAAAAACGTCTGCGCCGGGAGGAGCGCCGGGAAAGCCACATGACGGCGGAGGAAAAGGAAGCGAGAATCAATGAAATTATGGGAGTTGATTGACGCGTTCTTGTATTGATTTTATTCAGCCAAATTCAGGTGGATTCAGGTCAATTCAGGTGGATTCAACTAAAACGAAAATAAAAAAAGCGGCGCGGCGCAGGCCCGGCTACCATCGGAACGCGCCTTGCGCCAGGCCGTCGAAATAAATAGTCTTGACATCATGCTGATGGCCCAGATAGTCCGCCGTTTCGTGCAGCGCCTCGATCAACGGCTCCTCGGGTCGGCCCTCGCGGAAATACTCCCACCAGTGCGTCACCAACACCGTCAAGGGGCGCGTGTCCACGCAATGGATGATGGCCTCCAGTATCTCATGCCGGGGCCGATGGCGGGAAAGAAGACAGCCCGGATGCGAGAGGAGCCATGTTCCTCCCATGCGCCAATGATCGGCCTGGCGCATCTTCTTGACAGCGAACTTGGGCCACCATGAGCAAGGCAGCCGGCGCAGCTCGAACCATCCCGTCGAGAGGACGCGAAAGCGAGCGGCGGCTTCCAGAAGGCTGGCGCGGGAGAGCTTGTCATAGGGCGCCACGTTGCCGCAGGCGTAAAGAAAAAACAGCATCATCAGCCCCAGGCTGGCCGGCCAATACCCGCGTGATGCGCCGCGCGGCGGGAAAAGGACCGCGCTGACCAGAAGGCTGATGGACAGAATGTCCAGGATGGAAAATTCAAATCCCCGCGATGTTCCCCGATACCACTCGCGGCTGACGAAATTCACATCCACCCGCTCGATCATGGGCGAGAGAAAAACCAACATGACAAAGAACACATCCCGGACGCGCCGGGACACGCAGGCCAGGAGGCTGCCGCCGAGGATGGCGGCGGGAACGACTGTCAATCCAAATAATGCTTTGAAACCCATAGCTGCGCCGCGTGACGCGAATCCGCGATCTGGTCCTCAGTAAAAGTAAACGTCCGTGCTCGTGACCCCGGGACGTCCCGGACCAACGCTGCGGAAGGTCCGGAAGCTCTTGGCGGCGTGCCGTTGCCGGATTTCCGGGTAACGCCATGAATCATCCACCACAATGATGCCGTTTTTCTTGATGCGCGTTTGCGCCTTCTCAAAACAGACTGGTCGGATGCGCGTCCATTCCTCGCTGCCATCCACAACGATCACATCGAAACGTTGCCGCGGGATGGCATGGAGATAGTCGGAATTTTCAAAACCGGCCGGATTCTTGAAATCGAAAGGGCACAGCTTCAGGTTCACGTTGCAAATGGATTTGGCGCGGAGTTGGTCCGAAATCACGTTGAACCATTGCGGGTTGTCCTCGATGGAAAAGACCCATTGCACACGCCGCGCGAAGAAGAGAGTGGAACCGCCCGAACCGTATTCACAAACCGTCATCTGCGGCTGTAGAAACTCTTCAAGAAAATCAATCGCGGCGTAGGCAAACCACGGCAACTCCAGGTCCGCCGGCGATTTGTGGCCGATGACATTATGAACCAAACACCGTGTCGTGTACTGCGGATGAAGGCACAGATCTGCCATCACCCGGCCAACTTTTTGTGGAATCGTGCCTTGCATAATTAAAGCTTGGAATGAATCCGCTGAAATCCCCGCCTCCGGGCCTGCGGCCAGTAATCCGTGGAACCGGCCTTTAAGGCTTCAAACGCCAGCAGACCGGAAACCAGCGTCAGCATCGAACCCGCTACCGCCGCCGGCAAGCAAGCCAGACGCTCCCTCAACTTAAGCCGGCCGAGCCTCTTGAAACCCAGTCCGTTCATTTCCGGGTAAAGACGCCACCAGAACCGCGTGTGCCGAATATGTTGATGAATCAGTCGTTTGAGCCACGCAGGGTCGGTGCGATCCTTCTCCTCCAGGACTCCCGCCAGGCGCGCCCGCTCGGTCGGGGGACGGGATTTGAGAAAGCCGTCCACCAGGATATGCACAATGGTCTGGCCCATGATCTGTCTCTTTTGATTCTTGACAATGGCCGCCGGCGAGGCGTAGGCCTCGAAGGTGTGCTCCGCTCCTTCCGCCAGGCGGATGCGCTGTGGCTCGACGGCGTGGGTGAGAAAATCGGTGCAGACGAGCGCCTTGATGAATCCGTCCTCGCACGCGGACAGGTCCTTGGGCAGATAGATGTGGCGCGCGATATGGGCGCGGATGCAGTAGAGCTGGCCGCATAATTGGCCCTCGGCGGATGAAGTCAGCCGCGCGGCCGCCAGTGAGAGCCGATCCCACAGAGACTTGCGGGATTTGAATTGCATGTGTTTGCAAGGGCGATCCACGGCAATGTGGGCCTGCGCGTCCTCCTCCAAGGCGCGCAGCATGTTCCAGAGCGTTTCCCGGCGATGGATGAGGATGTCGGAATCCATCAGGAAAAGAAATCGCGCTTCCTTGGCTGAGAGCACGTGCACAAACTGGTTCCAGGCATTGATCTTGCCACGTTCAGTCAATTCGACTACACGAGCGCGAAAGGCGGCGTGGTAGGAGTTCTGGCTCATTTGCATGTCGAATATTGCGGCAGCCACCGCCGCCGTCTGATCCGTGCAACCGTTGGCCACGCAAAGAATCTCGCACTTCCAACCACGCCGGTCCAATTCCTCGAAAACAGATTGCTCGAAGAGGGAACGAAGCATCGCGCCGATGCCGGCCTCTTCGTTCCGCGCCACGATACCGATGGAAACTTGAACTGACTCGCCCCGTTCGCTTTTGATGGTCGTGCTTTGCATCGTTATCGCAACCGTAAAGCCAGGGAGCGAAACGCGGTAGTGGGTAATTGACCCCATTTTGATCATATCCAAGGCGCGTGGGGTCTCCATGACGCCGTACTAAGGTATCTGAGCCACGTCGCGGTCGTGCGCGGCGCATTGTCCCAGCCGCAACTGACGGTGGTGGATTTCAAACGCATCCTTCGCGGCGAAGCGGCGGACGTGCTGCTGGAACCGGGTGACATTGTGTACGTGCCTCTCTCGCCCTATCGCTATCTGGACCATTATTTGGAGGTGATTCTCGACACGTTCGTCAGTTCGGCGGCGATTAATGCCGGAACGCGCGTTGTGGGAGTGCCCACCACTGGCGAGGCGGGTGTTTTCATTCCCGTGGGGAGCGGAGTCCAGATCATCCCGCCGGCTGCGCCTCCTCCTATCCATTAGCCTATTTTGAGGGTACGAGCTAAATATTCATCCCAACAATGAGCGGCGGGCCTAGAACACGCATCCCGTGGGTGCTAAATAACCGGCGAATGGAGTCAATCTGTTCCGCCGTGTAAGTGCTGTTGACCACATCCTCACGCGATGGCAGGCCCTTCCACTTGGGCGCCTCGCGGAAGAATTCCTCCATCTGGCCTGCAGGTTGATACACATTAATGATTTTGCCCGGCTGCTCGCTCACGCAGGCCCAGACATGGGCAACCTTGCGCGGCAGGAAAACGGACTCGCCGGGGCGCGCGCGAAATCGCTTGTGCGTTTCGTTCCATGTTTTCCATCTCCTCTGCAATTCAGGCAGTGGGGGAAAGGAAGGAGTTGGCGCCAGTCGTCCTGCTTGGTGTTGCTCACTCTGGATCGCGGTTTTATCGATGGCCTCGACACTGTCACCAATCTGAAAATCAAACTCACCGTCAATGACATAGATCCACTCATCCTGGTCGTAGTGGAGATGGCGCGGCCAGCCGCTTCGGCCAGTGGACTCGAAAACACACATCGCGCCGTCTGTGTTCTGTGCAGACACTTTGCAATCAATTGGTCCGTCGCCGAGTTTGGTCTGCTCGCCAAAACGGTCGTCCCCGGCGGCCACGCTGAAGCCTGCAAACATCTCGTTACTATTCATTTTCTTTGTTCCTTTCAAGTGCTGGATGGTTCTGTCGATGGTTTCAATCAACTTGCGCGTCCGGGCGAGGTTCTTTTGCAGAACCATCCGATGCGATTGGAGGGCGGCGACTTTTTCGAAATCGGCCCGGCCCAGGATTGGTTTGATTTGCTTCAGCTCGAACCCCAGCTCCCGGTAAAACAGGATTTGCTGGAGGGTCAGGAGCTGTGGCTCTTCGTAGAACCTGTAGCCATTGGCCCCGTGATAGGAAGGCTTCAGCAGGCCCGTTTCATCGTAGAAATGAAGCGTGCGCACGCTGACGCCTGACATCGCGGCCACTTGTTTGACTGTGTAAGCCATCGCTTTTTCCCCACGGCGACCACCATGGCCACCGCGGCTGCTTTGCACTATCGGGTATCACGTAACGTGAGGGTCAAAGGATATTTTTTGCGGCGCTAATAAAATACGGCCAGCATGGCCGATCCCCCGCGAAAATCGAGCGTTTTCCATAATCGGCCGGCAGCGAGGTAAACAATATCAGCAGGAGGCAAGAGGAGGCGGTTGGCTGGGAGGAAGCAAAAGGAACTGGTCCGCCGCCGCGCCTTTGGATAGCGCCTGCCAATCGTGGATGTTCAACGCAACACGTTCTCCACGGCGAAAGTGGTTGCCGAAATCATCCCGGACTTCGGCCAGCGGGCCTAGGTAGATGGCTTGGTGCTCGGCTTTGCGGGGACGAAAACCCGGCTTCCGGCCCGCCAGCAAAACCTCCCGCAATTCGGCCGTGCCGACCCAAAAATACGGCTTTGGGGAAAGTTTCTCAAAGCAGACTTGGACGAACCCCGCGTCCAGCATCGCCTGCATTTGTTCCTTTTCTGTCGGGACAAATTGGACCGACGAGGCCGGTCCGGGCAGGACCGGGAGAGGTTGGTTGACCGGCTTGTCGGAGCCAAGTCCGTGCATGACAATTTCTCCGCCGGGGCGCAGGGCGCGAAAAGCCTCATGCAGAATGCCAGGGAGGCGCGCCAATTCCGGCCGCAGGTTGGCCGTCCCTTTCAGCAACACCCGGTCCAAGCTGTTGTCCTCGTGCGGAATTCGCTCCGGCACGGGGTTGACCAGGTGATGCTCCCACCTGTCTTCTTCGTTCACCTTCTCTGACTTGCCGCCTCGAACGTCTTCCTCCGACGGGACCGAGTCGTGGCCGTGTTCGTCGGTGTCCTCGTGCAAAACATAGAGTTCCCAAAGCGTGCGGTCGGGATCGGTCACCCAGAACTTGGTTTGCTTGGAATAGCAGCACTCGACCCCTTCTTCGCGTTTAGTCTGAATGCCCGCGCGTTCGAGACGCTCCTGGATTTGGACTAATTGAACGGAATCCCGCAAGCGAAGGCCGGCATGATTGAGGTTTCCCCCGGGGCCGGGCCGGCTGGGGATCAGGGAGAGCACCAGCGGAGGCTCTTCGACTTCAAATTTGGCGTAATCGGAATGCTGCTTGGCCGGGGCGCGGTCAAACAGCACGCGGTAAAACTCAATCGCGCGCGGCAAATTTGAGACGTTGAGCGAGACGTGGAATTTAACCATCGTTTCAAGAGTGGAAGAGGTCATATACATGTTTAATCGAAAAATTAGGTCATTCGGAGTGTTGAGTCAACGGCTCAGGTGGCCTCATGAAACTGCGGCAGCCTCACGCGCAGGGCCACGGCGCCCAACAGGAGGACAATCGGCGCCAGCGTCCAAAGTGCCGGCGTGTACGAATGGAAACGGGCGAAGCAACTTGCAAACAGGAGCGGTCCGACGGCTGAGGCGAAGACGGTCAGCATTTGCGCTGCGCCCTGAATGCGCCCTAGCTCGAGTGATCCAAAGGCGTGGCTCCAGATGGCAAAGAACAAGACCGTAATGAATCCGCCGGAGAGACCGACCAGGACGGCGCAAAGTCCGAGCTGGGGTATCGTCCTGATCAACGGGAGGATAGCCAATCCTAGAGAGTAGAGGATCATAGCCAAGGCCAACAACCTTGGCATAGACCAGCGAGTGGAAAGCCAGCCGCACAGCAACTGGCCCGCCAAGCCAATCGCGGTCGTCCCCGAAAGGAAGGAATAGTAGGTCTTCGGGTCAAAACCGCGTTCCGCCAGAACGGCCTGGTTAAAAAGTCCCAAGCCGGAAGCCACCAAACCATAAAGAGCGGTCGCGCCGCCAAAAACCCAAAAGGCCGGCGTCCGCAAGGCCCGCGCGAGATCAAGCCCCTCTGGCGCCACGTTTATCGCCTCCGGCATCGCGCCAGCACCCGGCGTTTTTGCCTCGCGCAGGAAGAGAACCGTCAGCGGCGTCACCCCGGCCAGTAGAACCCAGGCTATCTCAGCCCATGCGCGCCGCCAGCCTTGGCCGATCACCGCGTGGCCGACGAGTTGGAAAGCGCCAACGAAGAGAATAGTGACCAGCGCGGAATAGATCCCCATGGCCACGCCGACCCGTCTCCCGGAAGATTTGCCTACGATCGTCAGGCTCGCCACCGAGAGCGCGCTTTGTCCCAAACCGCGCGTCAACAATACCAAGATGAAGAAGATGGCGACGCTCCCTGCGTGGGCGCTCATCCGCCATACGACCGCGCCCAGCAAAACGAGGATGGAAGCAGTGGTCAAACGCAATCCGAGCCGGTCAAACAGCCATCCGGCCGGGAGACAAAAAGCCGCGCCAAGGAGCGTCGCCCACAGGTTGATGTCCGCATAGACAACCCGGTCAAGCCCTAAATCGCGCAGCAACGGCTCGGTGATTAATCCCAAGCCCTGGGTGCGCCCAGGCAGGGTGGCCGCCATGAGCAAAGCGGCCAGAACCACATTCACCCAAATGACGACTCCGGATCGTCCTGCCGCCCCGGGGGGCGGCGACGCCAGGGCGCTTTGACTGGCGCGCTGACCGGTCACCGGAAGTAGGTGTTGGTCTTGCCGTACTCCGCGTATCGGTTTTGGAGCCACACCTTGAACTCAGCATAGTGCTCGTCGCGTTGCTCGCCGCCGTCGCTGAAGGAATTGTAGCTCAGGTAGAGTTGCCGGCGCCATTGCTTGCTCTGGTTGGCTGCGGAACGGTGCGGGGTGTAACCGCTGAAAATGGCGAGGTCGCCTGCCTCCAAATCCAGCCTCACCCCTTTGGAGACATCCACGGCAGACAATGGCAACTCGTGGTACTGGCCGTCGTTGGGCGAAATGTTTCCTCCTTTGTGATGGCCCGGAAAAACCTCGGTTGCGCCGTTGTCGGCCGAGGTCGCGTCAATAGCCAGAATAACCGTGACGAAGCTGGTGGGGAAGGACTCCCAGGAGATATAATCCTGGTGCAGAGTGTAGCCTTCGGCCCCGGGCGGCTTGAAGATGAGCTTGTCCTTGAAGAGGCAGGCCGGTTCGCCGTAGAGAGCGCCGACGGCCTCGAGGATGCGCGGGTCGCGGGCGATCCGGGCGCACAGCGGGCTGAGGTCAATCACCGGATCAAAACAATCGAAGCCGCATTTGTCGGTCTCGACGTTGTTTTTCCAGCGGCAACGGATGTTATTGATGTCAATAAGATCAGTTCGTTCAAGGAGCCTCGAAGCCTCCGCTTGAAGTTCCGCCGCTTCCGCGGGCGAGAAGAGGTTTCGCAGGACGAGGAAGCCGTCGTTGTGATATTGCCGGACTTGGGCCTCGGTGACCGGCGATTTTGAAACAGAAGTTAAAATGTTCATGGCAAACGAGCCGTCGGCTCCTAGAAGTAGATGCCCCCGCGGAAGCCGAAGGTCAAGGGCGGCCCGTTCTCGCCCACATAGCCCGTCCTTCCGCTGATGCCGGGGTAGCCATCGTAAAGATTAAAGGCAATCGGCACATAACTGGTATTAAAGGCGTTGTTTACCCAGCCCTCTGCAAACCAATGGTTGCCCCGCGTGCCCGCCCGGAAGTTCGCGATGCTGTAGGTGGATTGGCCAGCCTCGTTCGATGGGTCGTACTCGAAATCGCCATAGACGGTGACCTCGGCGCGGGCGTAAAGCGTCGCGTGGCGGCATGGCGACCAGGACACTTCCGTCCCCATGTTGCCTGTGACATCCGGCGCGTCTGGCAGGCGGTTCCCGGCGATTGACGCGCCAAAATAAGTGGCATCGCTTTGAAACCGCGCGTCCGTATATCCGACGCTGCCGAACAAATCCCAGCCCGGCAGGGGCCGGTATTTTGTTTCAAATTCGACTCCCTTGCTGTCCGCGCCCCCAGAGTTGACGGTGTAATATCCGTAGGGATTGCCAGGGTTGGCGGCAAAAGTGGCTTCCTGAATATTGTGCCAGTCAATATAAAAGAGGGCGGCGGTAGTCTCCAGTTTTCCATCCAACCAGAGGGCCTTGTGTCCCAGTTCGTAGTTCCAGGTGTGCTCCGTCCCGTACTCGACAGGCCCTTCCGAATTGAACCCTCCCGCCTTGTACCCCTCGGCCACGCGTGCGTAAACCATCTGGTTGGTCGAAAAATGCCAGGCCAAGCCGAAGGCCGGCGAAACCTCCCCAAAATTCGCGTTCGGCGAGACGTGATCCGGGGGAACTGGAGAGGCTCCGATTGGGACCGTGCCGAGCTTGGCCGTCTTATTCTCGAAGTCATAGCGGACGCCGGCGGTGAAATCCAGGCGATCCCAGGCCGTCAATGTCGCCTGCCCATACACCCCCGCGCCCAGATCGTCCAACGCGCCGGTGTGAATCACTTGGGAATTGTTAAAATTGGAGTCCAGTTGATGGTAGGATTGGCTGAAAAGGAACAGACCCGATTGCCAGCTCAATTCCAGCGGGTCCGCCAGTTGTATGGGTTTGTCCTTGGACGAAGCGGCGCGAAATTCCTGCGTGACTTGGTGTTGTTGTTCGATGTTATTCTCATAAAACGGCACGATCCCATCAGGTTTCAGGACGGGGGCGTAAGCTCCCGCGTAATCCCAGTCGGTATAGGCGTCATTGCGCCACCATGAGGCACCGGTAATCGAGGCGAGATCAACCGCCTCCCCGCGATAATTCGCCTGGACGACTCCCGCCGCGATGTCCCGGTAGTTGTATCCTTGGTCGGTCCCGCCTTCCCGGAGCGCGACGTGCGGGTCGGCGACCATTTCGTTAAGCTCACCCAATGCGTAGTCGCCATCGCGGTCGTTCTCACCCCAGCCGATGAACCGCACCTCGAACCGGTCGCTCACCTTGTAGAGCAACTGTCCCTTCCCGAATTCAGCCACGCGACCGTCAATGCCCCTCCCGTGTTGGTCCGTCGTGTAGCCGTCCCGCGACGAGTAGCCGCCGGCCAAGCTCATGTCCAACTGGTTCTGGACAATGGGGCCGGAGACCGACCCGCGAAAATCTCCGTAATCATAGTTGCCGTAGCTCCCCACCGCCTGGCCGGTCCAGTAATCAGTCGGGCGCACGCTCGTAATGTTAATCAACCCGCCGGCGGTGTTGCGCCCAAACAAACCTCCCTGCGGTCCGCGCAGAAACTCGACCTGGTCCACTCCAAGCAACTCGATGTTCGCCGAGTAATAATTGAGCTGGGGAACGCCGTCAATGAAGGTCGTCACTCCTGGGTTGTAGCCCAGTCCCCCGCCGATACCGCGAAAGAATGGAACGCTTTGCGCGCGCGCCGTGAACTCGCTCAGAAACGTGTTGGGCGCGTAAATCGAGGCGTCTTTCGGCGACTGGATATCGGCGTTCGTCAAGGTTTCACGCGTGACAACGGAGTCGCTGACCGGCAGCGATTCTACCGGGGCGGGTTGCTTCTGGCCCGTGACAATGACCTCGGGCAGGCGCGAGGGTGAGTTGGTGTCGCTGAGGGAGGACGGCGGCAAGGGGTTCTGCGCCATGGCGGAGAACACCAGACCAAGGGCCAGCAGGACGGCCGAGAGGCGGAAAATTCGGGCGGCGAGGAAACGATAATCGGGCGGCAAATGTGTGTGCATAAGCGATCTCATAAGAACATTTGCGCATTTATGCATGTATCGCCGGGCGAAAGCAAACTTTTTTTCACTGCGCGGCGTCAAAATCAGAAATCGCCTACCTGGGGAGCTTGTCGAGCCGAAACGTACAGCAGCCGAGATCGAGAACGTTGTTGTTGGCCTCCACCTTGGTCTTAAGATCACTGACAACCGAATACAACCGTTGTTTCCCCTGCTTCTCGACTTCCAGCAGTCCCGCCTCACGCATGATCCGCAGATGCTTCGAGACGTTGTATTGGGATACTTTCAATCGTTGGGAGATTTCGTTCACACCCAGCGGTTCCTTGAACAAGAGTCGAAGGATGCGCAGCCGAGTTTCTTCCCCCAGCGCCTTCAAAGCGGCGATGCAGCTAAGTCCAGTCACATAGAAATGATACACCCAAGGGAGATGAACACGCAAGCCGAGGCCGCCACCGGGGTAAACTCGGAATTGCAGCATGGCTTGCGGAAATGCTTGGATTCGTCACATCTTGACTCCATGAGTTGCAGGGCTGACGTGTCCAAATCATCGAGCGCTTCGCCGCCAATCGAACAGGCTTTGCGCCATGCGCGGGCAAAGCTGCTTGACCTTCGATCCGGCGAAGGCGTGTGGAGGGGCAAACTGTCCGCCAGCGCGCTTTCGACGGCCACGGCAGTGGTCGCACTGGCCTTGGCAAAACGGGAGAACAGGCAGGCCGACGCGCAGCGTGACCGGCTGATCGAACGAGGCATGACTTGGCTCGCAACCCATGCCAACGCGGACGGTGGCTGGGGCGACACCGTATGCAGTCGCAGCAATCTCAGCACAACCACGCTGGTTTGGGCGTCCCTCGGGGTTTCGCCGGACGCGACGAGGGCATATCAGCCGGCCATTTCCGCCGCCGAAAAGTGGCTGACCCAGCGCGTCGGCAAACTTGACGCGGGCAATCTGGCCGCGAAAATCGTGGAGCGCTACGAATCGGACCGCACTTTCTCGGTGCCCATCCTCACTCACTGTGCGCTGGCGGGGCGACTGGGTTTGGGGCCGGAGGCCTGGCGTCAGGTGATTCCGCTGCCCTTCGAGTTGGCCATTTTTCCCGCGGCTTGGTTTGCCGCGCTGCGGTTGCCGGTGGTCAGCTACGCGCTGCCCGCCCTGATTGCGGTTGGCTACGCGCGACATTATCATGCGCCTTCGCCCAACCCGCTCGTGCGTTCTGTGCGATCCCTGTCGGCGCAACGCGCGTTGCGGGTGCTCGATTCGATTCAGCCGCCTAACGGAGGATTTCTCGAAGCCATCCCGCTGACCAGCTTTGTGGTCATGAGCCTGGTTGGCAGTGGGAAAATGGAACATCGAGTGGCCCGGCTCGGGCTGGAGTTCATCGTGAATTCGGCGCAACCCGACGGAAGCTGGCAGATTGACACGAATCTGGCGACTTGGGTCACGACGCTCGCCATCCACAGCCTCGCCGCGGCCGGCGCGCCGTATTTGGGCGAGCAGGAAAGAGTCATGGCGTGCGACTGGCTTTTGAAGCAGCAATACCGCCGGCGTCATCCCTACACCAACGCCGCGCCCGGCGGCTGGGCCTGGACCAATCTTCCTGGCGGCGTGCCAGACGCGGACGACACAGCCGGCGCTTTGCTCGCCTTGAAGTCGCTGGGAGTGCGCGAGACGGAGAGTTTGGAAGCAGCCAAGGCCGGAGTGCAATGGTTGCTGGATTTGCAGAATCGTGATGGCGGGATTCCGACGTTTTGCCGAGGCTGGGGGAAATTGCCCTTTGACCGCAGCAGCGCCGATCTTACGGCACACGCCTTGCGCGCGTGGGTTGCCTGGCAGAATGCCCTGCCCGCGCCGCTGCAGCGCGAAATTCAAGTCAGGACGCTCCGCGCGATGGAATTCTTGCGGCGAACCCAGGAAGCCGGGGGCGCGTCGTGTCCGTTGTGGTTTGGCAACGAACTGGAGCCGGACGAGCACAACCGGGTCTATGGCACTTCGCGAGTGCTGCTGGCTCTGGCGGAGACCAATCTTTGCCCAGAAGCGGCAGCCAAGGCGGCGGTTTGGCTCGTAGGAGCGCAAAAAGCGGACGGCGGTTGGAGCGGGGGACTTGCGGCCGCCCCTTCCAGTGTGGAAGAGACAGCGCTGGCCGTGGAATCTCTTTGTGCCGCCTCGGAACGCCGCCCTGAACTTCAGCGTGAACTTGAACCCGTGATCCGGCGCGGGGCAGCCTGGCTTGTCTGCCGGGTTGAGGCCGACACTTGGCGCAGGCCAACCGCCATTGGGTTCTATTTCGCCAAGCTTTGGTATTTCGAGGAAATGTATCCGGTGGTCTTCACCGTGGCCGCGTTGGGCCGCGCCGCGCGTGTCCTGAGAGACTAAGCCGAACGATTCAGTTGCTTTGGGGAGCGCGGTCGTCTCGACCGCCGTTTTCGGCGTCTCGCCGAAAACCTCTCCGGCGCCCGCCGCTTCGCCGATCGGTGTTGTCATAATTATAGTTGGACCAAATCCATCTGAATCGTTCCGGCTAAACCGGCGCCAATGCCCGGAGCTCCTCGGCGGCCTGCTTGATGGCATCGAGCAGTTTTTCCCAATCCTTTTCGCTGGTTTCCCAGCCGCTGCTAAACCGCAACACCCGCCCCGCTTGTCCAGGAGCATAGCCCATCGCCAACAGAACCGGCGAAGGCTCCTCCTTGCCGCTGGAACAGGCCGAGCCCGTCGAAACGGCCACCCCCAGTTTGTCCAGTTTTACCACCCAGCGTTGGCGGCAATCCACCTCGGGCAGCATGGCGGCGACCGTGTTCCAAAGCCTGCGTTGTGAAGCTCCCACGATTTCTACACCGGGAAGCTCTCCGACGAGGCGCTGGATAAAGAGGTCACGCATCTGGCGGCGGGCTTCTTGTTCATCTAGCAAACCGTGCCGGGATTCAAGCATGGCGACCAGAGCCAGCACGCCCGCTACGTTCTCTGTTCCGGCGCGCCGGCCTTCCTCCTGCGGGCCGCCAAAAAGAAGCGGTTTGAAGCTGCCTTGCGAGGGGCATTTCAGAAAACCAACTCCGCGCGGGCCGCCGACCTTGTGCGCGCAGCCAGTGACAAAATCACAGGCGCCAAGACCAGTCGCGGATTCCTTGCCCAGCCACTGCACCGCGTCACAAAAATACGGCGCCTCCCAGCGGCGGCAGAATTGGGCAATTTGCTCCCAAGGCTGAATGACTCCCGTCACATTATTGGCCGCCATGACGGCGACCAAGCCGGGCCGGCGATGCGCCAGTTCTTCGGCCAACCAGTGCAAATCCACCACGCCATCCCGGCTGACAGGTATCGGCCTGACGCGTGCCCCGAAGTAATGCTCCGCCGATTCGGTGACGCTGGGATGTTCGATTGCCGAAATGCAGACCGTCGCGGCAGGCGGCAGCGTGGCGGCGAAATGATGCAGTACCTGGTTGTTGGCTTCGGTGGCGCCTGAAGTCCATACGATGTCGTGCGGAGAACAACCCATCATTCCCGCCAGGCGCGACCGGGCATCCTCCAAGGCGGCGTCGGCCCGGCCGCCCACGCGATGGGGGCTGGAAGGATTGCCGATGAATTTTTCCGCCGCCTCCAACCATGCCTGCCGGGCGGCGTGATGCAGCGGAGCCGTGGCGTTATGATCAAAGTAAGTCATGTCGCTCTCGCGCGGCAGAATATCACGGGCATTCCCGCTGACGAGGGTTTTTCGTGATCGGACTTGCCAAGGATTGACGGCCAGTTTTAATTTGATCACAGCAACAGAATGGACGCCACCAATCTAAAGACGCTTTACTACAAGCGCTCGCATTTTGTCACCCAACTGCCGGTGGAGTACCTCTACAGCCCGTCACACCTCTGGCTGGCGCAAAAAGAGGGCGGTTTGTGGCGCGTTGGACTGACCAAATTCGCCACGCGAATGCTCGGCGACATGGTGGATTGCGGTTTTGAACCCAAGCCGGACTCTCCTGTGGCCAGCGGGCAAATCATAGGCTGGGTCGAAGGCTTCAAGGCGATCTCGGACATTTATTGCGTCCTTGCAGGAGGATTTGCCGGCGCAAATCCCAATTTGAAGGAGAACATCACTGCCATCAGCAAAGACCCATACGCGACCGGCTGGCTTTACGAGGTGCGCGGCCAGCCTGACGCGAAATGCGTGGACGTTCAGGCCTACAAAACAATGCTCGACCAGACGATTGACCGAATCCTGGAAAAGCAAAAAACAGACGAGAGCAAATGAATCATCTCACTAAAGCGCGTTATGTCATGATCGGCGGTTTCCTCGGCGCGGGGAAAACCACTTGTGTCGCCAAACTCGCGCAGCAACTCACGACCGAGGGCCTGAAGGTGGGCCTCATTACCAACGATCAGGGCAGCGAGCTGGTGGATACGGCCATGTTGCGTTCGCGCGGCTTCGCCACCGAGGAAATTCCCGGCGGCTGCTTCTGCTGCCGCTTTAACTCGCTGGTTGACGCCGCGGACAAGCTGGCCAGAAAAAACCGCCCCGACGTTTTTATCGCCGAGCCAGTCGGTAGTTGCACCGACCTTGTCGCGACCGTCACGTATCCCTTGCGCCGGATGTATGGCGACGATTTCGCCATCGCGCCGTTGAGCGTGCTCGTGGATCCGATTCGTGCCCAACGCATCCTTGGCCTCGCGGAAGGCGGGAAATTCTCGGAAAAGGTCATTTACATCTACCGCAAGCAACTTGAAGAGGCCGATCTTATCGTCATCAACAAGCGCGAGTTGCTGGCGGAAGGGCCGCTGGCGGCACTCACGGCCAAACTTTCCGCTGAGTTTCCCAGGGCGGAAATTCTTGCTGTCTCCGCCCGTAATGGCGCCGGGCTGAAGGAATGGTTTGCGCGCCTGGCGTCCGCTGAACAGGCGGGTGGCGAAGCGATGGCCGTGGATTACAACATTTATGCCGACGGCGAGGCGTTGCTCGGCTGGCTGAATTGCACGGTGGCGCTGGAGGCCACCGCAGACTTCGACGGCAATACACTCCTGCAATCACTCGCCCGGCAAATGCAGGAGTTGCTCAACGCCCAACAGGCCGAAATCGCCCACCTTAAGATGACCCTCAGCCCCAACGAAGGGCTGGGGGACATTGCGGTCATCAACCTCGTGCGAAATGATTTCGTGCCGGAGTTGTCGCTGGAGTTGCCCCATGCCATTCGCAGTGGACAGCTCATTATTAACTGCCGCGCTGAAGCCGCGCCCGGAACGTTGCTTGCGGCGGTCAATCGCGCACTGGCAGAAGCCGGCGTTCAATTCCCCGGTCTCATGGTGAAATTGGAACATTCGGAGCATTTCCGCCCTGGCAAACCCCAACCGACGCATCGCATCGCGAGCCTGGCAGATTGAAAGAACCGGCTTCTGTGAAGATTAAAACAGTCGTTGGCAATGCAGCCGGGGCAGTGTATTAGTTTAGCTGGTTCGTGACAAACACAACGCGCATTCTCTACTGCCACTGCCAATACGCCCAGGTCGTGCCGACCGAGGTGAAGGCGGCGGTCTTGCGCAAACTGTGCGAGTCGGGCGTGGCTTTTGATGCCGTGGCTGATCTTTGCGAATTGAGCGCGCGGCAGGATCCATCGCTTCAGCGGCTGGCCCAGGGCGGCTCGGTGAAAATCGCCGCCTGCTTCCCCCGCGCCGTGAAGTGGCTCTTCCACGCCGCGCAGGCCGACCTCCCTCTCGACGGCGCCGAGGTGCTCAATATGCGGGTGCAGAGCGCGGAAGAAGTCGTGGCGGCGTTGTTCAATGAGGAACTAAAACCCAATTTGCCGAAAGGCAAAGTGACTGGAACCGACGCGCCAAAAACTGCGGCTGCCGCATGATTTTGAACTTTGAACTTTGAACCTTGAACTAAGAATGCCCCTGACCACCCAATCCACCCTGCGCGTCGTGCTTTACGAAGGCGCGGGCGCGCAACCTCTCGAACCCGCCGAGCGTTGCAGTGCTTTGACTGCGTTGCTCGAAAAAGGTTTTGCCGTCACCCGCACCGTTGCGGGCGGACGAGTTGCGCCGCATCCGCGCGGACCGTTGCTCGTGCTTGGCGAATTCGCCGACGGACGCATACCCGAAGCTGAGGTTGTTTCGGCGGAGTCGCCGGTGCGCTTTGAGGACATCACCGGTTTCGACGCCGTCCGTATTGCCGGGACCGCCGAGGATGTCCGCGCCAGCTTGGGCGCGGCGCAGCACGGCGATTGGAAGCCGTGGTTTCCGGTGATTGATTACGACCGCTGCACCAATTGCATGCAGTGTCTGAGCTTTTGCTTGTTTGGCGTTTACGGCGTGGACCAGCAAAATCGAATCCAGGCGCAAAACCACGATAACTGCAAGACCAACTGCCCCGCCTGTTCGCGTGTCTGCCCCGAGGCCGCCATCATGTTCCCGAAATACAAGGCCGGACCGATTAACGGCGACGTGGTGCAGGACTCTGACCTCGGCCGGGAGAAGATGAAGATAGACATCTCCGCGCTGCTCGGAGGCGATGTGTATTCGGCCCTTCGCCAGCGTAGTGACGCCGCCAAGGCGCGTTTCAGCAGGGAGCGCGATGACAAGAAGGCTTTGCAGGAACGCCAGAAATGCCTGGCCAAACTCGCCAACGCCGGCGACATCCCGGCGGAGGTGCTGATGAGTCTTCCGTCGCCAGAGGAAATCATGCGCCGGGCGGAGGAGGCGAAGGCCAAGGCGGCGGCGGCGCTGGCCGCCCAACCCAGGTAATTCATGCTGCCGTCCCTCATCTTCCGAACCCTGCGCACTGCTGACAGGCGGTGTCTTGCCAAGTTCCTCTGGAACTTCGGCGTCAAAGGCATGTTGTCGGTTGAGAAATTCAAACGGCGCATCAAACGCGGCGAGTATTTCCCGCCGTTTCTCTACCTCTCCATTATTAACTCGTGCAACCTCCGCTGCCAGGGTTGCTGGGTGGACGTCGAGGCGAGCGACGCCATTGACCTGGACACGCTTAACCGCACCATCACCGACGCCAAGCGGCATGGGAACGCCTTCTTCGGCATTCTGGGCGGCGAGCCGTTCCTGCACCCTCAGTTGCTCGACATATTCGCGGCACATCCCGATTGCTACTTCCAGGTTTTCACCAACGGCCAGCCCATCACAGAGAAAATCGCCAGTCGCTTGCGTGAACTGGGAAACGTCACACCTCTCATCAGCATCGAAGGCCGCGAAATCACCAGCGACGAACGCCGCGGCAAGAAGGACGTTTTCATCCGCACCTTGCGCGGCCTGGACAACTGCCTGCGCGAGAAACTCCTCACCGGCGTCGCCACCAGCGTGTGCCAGTCGAACATTGACGAACTGCTCACAGAATCCTGGTTGCAGGAACTCATCAGCCGCGGTGTGCATTACGTCTGGTATCACACCTACCGCCCCGTCGGTCCCAAGCCGAACTTTCAGCTTGCCCTGCGTCCCGAACAGCTTGTGCGAGTGCGGAAGTTCATCGTCGAGATGCGCGCCAAGATGCCCATCGCGATGATTGACGCCTATTACGATGACCGCGGCCAGGCGCTGTGCCCGATGAGCACGGGCGTCTCGCACCATATCGGGCCTAAAGGCGATATCGAACCGTGCCCCATCATTCAATTCGCAACCGAAAACATCCGCGACCAACGCGGCCTCTTCGCGACCATGCGCGACAGCGCGTTCCTCAAAGACTTCCGCGAACTCAGCGCCCACCACACGCGCGGTTGCGTGGTGTTGGAGCGGCCCGACTTGGTGAAGCATTTGGTCATAAAACATGGCGCGCGCGACACCACGGTTCGCGGCACAGCGATGGCGGAACTTGAGCAGATGTCGCCGCGCTTCAGCCAATGGCTTCCCGGCGAGGAAGTGCCGGAGAAACATTGGATGTATCGTCTCTCCAAAAAATATTGGTTTTACGATTTCGGCGCTTATCGCAATGTCGCACATGACGCCGAGACCAAGGCCCGTGCCTTGAAATCCAAGCTCGACCAGGCCCCTTCAGGCTTGCAGGAGCATCGAACTCTTGAGCCGACTTTGAAGTAATCATGAAAACTGACGTTAAATCCACGGTTATGGCAGCCCCCGTTTTAGATCCCGCTGGCAGTTTCGTTCCGGGCAGCGTCAGCATTCCAAAGCATGTCGTCCAGCAACGCGTCCGCGCGCCGAAGAAAAACATCCCGCAGACCTCCGTCGAGCGGAATCACTGCCTGCAAGTCGTGCGGAACTACGTGGCCGAGTTCAATCCCGTCCCGCCTCTGCCCGCGGACGATCTCAAACTGCACGCCGACCGCCTCGTCGGCATGCTCAAGTGCGACTCGATTTACCGCGATTACGTCGGCGTGCTGCTCAACAACGAAATGTGGCGCGAGCAACTGGCCTCCGTGCCGTACGAGCGGCGGTTGCTGTTGCTGCCCAAATGTCTGCGCGTCGAAAGCAAGTGTCCCGCGCCGTTCGATGAATTTGGTCTCTTGTGCAAACAGTGCGGCCTTTGCACGATTCAGGATTTGCAGGCGGAGGCGGAGAAACTCGGCTATGCCACGCTCGTTGCCGAGGGTTCTGCCATCGTGATGTCACTTATCCAGACCGGCAAGATCGAGGCGATCGTGGGCGTAAGTTGCCTGAGTGTGCTCGAACGCGCTTTCCCTTACATGGAGGCCGCCGCCATTCCGGGCGTCGCCGTGCCGTTGTTACAAGACGATTGCATTGACACGACCGTGGACCTCGACTGGGTTTGGGATTACATTCATCTCAGCAGTGACGACCAAACACGCCGCCTGGATCTGAGCGCGCTGCGCGACGAGGTGGACTTCTGGTTCACGCCCGCCTCGCTGGAAATCATCATGGGTCAGGCCGAGGGCCAGACCGAGGCCATCGGCCGGGCATGGCTCATGCGCGCCGGCAAACGCTGGCGTCCGTTCCTTGCCGTCGCGGCGTTTCAGGCCTTGCGGAGTAATGTGGGCCAGCCGTTGCCCGATGATTTGAGGAAAATCGCCGTCGCCATCGAGTGCTTTCACAAAGCCTCGTTGATCCACGATGACATTGAGGACAATGATGCGCAGCGTTACGGCGAAAAAACCCTGCACGAGGAGTTCGGAGTGGCCGTGGCGCTCAACGTCGGCGACCTTCTTATCGGCGAGGGCTACCGGCTCATCGCGGCCTGTAAGGCGAGCGCCGCGCAAAAGGCTGAAATGATCCGCGCCGCCGCCGCAGGCCAGCGCGAACTCTGCCGGGGGCAGGGCGCTGAACTCTGCTGGATGCGCGCACCGCAGCCGCTCACCCAGCACCAGGTGCTTGACATCTTTCGCAAGAAAACCGCGCCGGCTTTTGAAGTGGCGCTGCGCTTGGGCGCAATTTTCGCCGGGTTGGAGCCGCATGAGGAAGTGGAAGACGTGCTCAAGGTTTACAGTGAAGCTCTCGGCATCGCCTATCAAATTCGTGACGATCTCAGCGATCTTGGCACAACCGGCCAGACCAATGACATTGCTGGACTGCGCCCAAGCCTCTTGCTCGCCATCGCCCACGAAAAAGCGAAGGACGCGCAAAAGGAACTGCTCACGTCACTGTGGCATCGCCAGATTCCCCCCGGTGTGACTACAGCCCACATCGAATCCCTCTACACCGAACTCGGCGCTGACGCGCGCGCTCGCACGCTGCTCGAAACCTACAAGGAAGAAGCCATCCGCTGCCTGCGTGATTTGGAAAACCCGAACTTGAAAGGGCTCCTCCGCCGCGTGCTCGGCAAGATCTTCAGCGGCGTGGAAATCAAAGGTTGGTGCAAGGAGCAGGAGATGAGGAACGGCGTTCAAGATGGCGTGCGCGGCGAAATTCCGGACGCGACGGAGACCGCCGCAGTCGGATAATGACACTAATTTCGGCGGCCAAGGCACATGAGCTTGCGCCTCCAACTCCTCCAAGTTGCCCGGCTCGCGCCGCGATTGCTGGGCGATTCGACTGAGCTCGTCCGCGAATTCTTCGCCCGGCAGTTTTCGTCCGAGGGCGCAGGACTCGACCGCGATGGGCGTCCAGACCTTTACTACACCCTCTTCGCACTGGCTGGTTTGCAGGCCGTGGATGCTGAAGTGCCGCGCGACAAAGTCGAGGCCTTCCTCCGCACGCACGGCAACGTCGCGGGACTCGACTTCATTCATCTTTCCGCGTTGGCGCGTTGCTGGGCTGTGATCGGCAAGCAGCGAATGCCGGACGGCCTCGACCAGACGCTGCTTGGGCGCATCGAGACTTTCCGCAAACCCGACGGCGGTTACGAAGGCGACGCAAAACTGGCGCACGGCACCGCCTACGGCGCATTCGTCGCTCTCGGCGCTTACGAAGACCTTGGGCAGACGCCGCCTCATTCATTGAAATTGATCCAAAGTCTCAAGTTTCTTGAAACGCCCGACGGCGCATGGAGCAACGTCCCCGGCGCGCGCATCGGCGCAACGAATGCCACCGCTGGCGCGGTCACGCTCATCCGCCACCTTGGTTTTCCCGTCAACGAGAGTGTGGGCGACTGGTTGCTCGCGCAGGCGCATCCGCAAGGCGGCTTCCTCGCGGTGCCCGGCGCGCCCATGCCCGACCTCCTCTCAACCGCCACCACGCTGCATGCGCTGGCTGCGATGGATCGCCGCCTGCCCGGCGAGGTTCGCGAGCGCTGTCTTGATTTTCTTGATTCGCTCTGGGACGCGCGCGGTGGTTTCCACGGCCACTGGGCTGACGACCATCTCGACGCGGAATACACCTTCTACGCCCTGCTCGCGCTAGGGCATTTGAGTTTGTAAAACTCCCCTCTCCCTGCGCCAAGACTCAGCCGCATCCATGCAGTCAAAGAACACGACAGGAAGATTTTGAGACAGGATGATGAAGCACAGCACACGGAACTCTCCCCAAACAGTGAGGGATTATTGCTGATGCCACATCCTCTTTTCCATCCTGTAAATCCTGTTAATCCTGTCAAAATTCAGTTCCTTAACTGCATCGTTCCGGCTCAGAGCACGGATGAATCATCGCGCTTCTCCAGCTTGAGCAATTGCTTTTTGATAACCTCGACGCTTTTGGTCAACTCATAAAGCGCCTTTAACAACTCGCCTTGCGTCGGCGGGTCGGCCAGTCCCGGCACCAGTGGATGAATAGCGGTCACATTGGCGGCGATCTGATTGGCTTGCTCCCGAATTTTTTGAATGACGGCGTTTCGTTCCATCCAGTAAAGATGTGATAAATTCAACCTGTTCCGCAAGCCGTCATCCATGTCTGCGCGAAAGTCCATTGGAAAATAACCTTGGTTCCGTATCGTTAATCGGCTAAAATATTGTCAGAAGAAGTTGATCCGATATTGTCTCACTCATGTTGAATCATTTTTCTCAAGCGAAAGCATCTGCCGATGCCGTCGAGGCGGCAAAACCCCCGGACGGTATGTTCGGCGCCTTGGTACGTGGAAGCCTTGGGTTTGCAGCCGTGAGCGTCGCAGGATTTGCCGTTTGGGCCTTCGCTGGAAAATGGCTGGGCACACACATCGGCGAGCTTGGGGTATATTTCGCTTGCGCGATTACGTTCATTGTCTTTTCTGGCATGGCGCTACACCCGCTGGTGCGCGGCCCTCGGTCGCTAGTCAGGTTTTACAAAATTTTCATCCCCGCCTTTGGCGCTTACGCTGTGGCATGGAGCGCGGCTTGGTTCGCATGGCGGTTTGGCTTGGGCGAGTGGTTGGGATCGTTGGCCGGAAGCATCGTGCTCGCAGTTATGATTGGCCGGGGACTCGGAAATTTCCGCTCAGTTGTCAAAGTGAGCATCGTCATGTTTGCCCTGCACTCAGCAGGATACTTCTTCGGAGGGAGACTTATGCGCTGGATAGCCAGTTCAACAATCGGCGGATTGCGGGGTGGGCACTTCTCCGCGCTGGCCAAACTTTGCTGGGGGGCGCTTTACGGATTAGGGGTCGGCGCAGGCTTGGGTTACGCCTTCTTCACTTTTCAAAACCCACCTGCCGATGCAGCGAATACGCCAAGCACCAACGATGCGCCTTCCACACCATGAAACCAACCTCTGTGGAATCCTCGAATCACATCAAAAGACAAAAACTCTGTTGGCGAAATTGCTTGCCAACTTTCTTAATCAATGCGTAATATCCTCCCGATGAATCGAGCCTAAAGTGCTTGATATTTAAATATGTCGGGGCGTAGCGTAGCTTGGTAGCGCGCTTGGTTCGGGACCAAGAGGTCGTGGGTTCAAATCCCACCGCCCCGACCATTTTTCCCTCTGAGGACGGGTTCCAACAGATGCTTCCAACGCCGTCGAAACCATCCAGCGCCATCGCCAAGGCCACCCAGACCATCATCGTCATCGCACCACAGTTGAAGCCCGTCGAACTGGAACACATTGAAAGCAAGCACTTTAGCAGCCCCGATCGCTTTTGATGCTGGCGTCCGCCCCGAAATGGTGAGAGGTCATTTCAGCCCGGATTGGCCTTGATTGGAAGGCATTTCTGCATTTGCAACTCGCCACCAGAAGATTGTCTGCTATTAGACTTGCATACTTGGCGCGAATGGGCTGAAATGGTGCGATGCCAAATGTGCCAACATGCAGTACAAACAATAGTCAACTCTAAATAAATAAATAAATGAAAAAATTCTTATTCTCAGCAGTGTTCCCGGCCATAACTCTGATGGCCGTTCATCATGCCACGGCGACTCCGATCCCCGCCGTTCACGGGCCGTTGACCATCGCCTGGACGATTAATCAGCAGAACTTGGATGGGGCGGCGAAATTTCCGGGGACCGGTAAAACGAACATTTCAGGCGCGGCAACCGGCAAAACGACCAACGTGCTGCAAATTTACACTTTTTCGTTCACGAATGCGACCTTAAACAATGCCAGCCTCCTCAAGCTTCTGGGCAATTCCCTGAATACCACGTTTCCTGCTGGAACCGAGTTGGTGACGGACGGCTCTAATTTATACGTTTCGGACCATACTGGGACGAACGCGATCGCGGATATTTCTTCGATCCTTACAGTGACGACCTCAAACAACGTCTTCTCCGGTTTGGACACCACAACCCAAAAATACACGACATCAGGCACAAGTAGCACCGACCTCGGCACTTCTTCGGGAAAACAGTTCGTTATTGTGAATTACAACGATTCCGGCCTGACGACCACAGACGGCACCACCACCACATTCACGTTTGTCGGCGTGAGTGCGTACACGAGTTCGGGTTCCACGACGGTCTCGATTCATGATGTCTGGACAGTAAAGGAATCGGGCAGTTTTAGGGTCAATGGAAGCGGTTATGGAAATATTCGTGGCCAAGCCTCGATTATAGAAGGAACGATTCTCGGTACGTCTAGCGGAACTGAAACTATTACCGTACCCTAAACATCGCACGTGGTTTATCGGCTGCGAATCAAAATGGGAAGAAATGGGGAGCGCAACGTTTCGGTTGCCTCCCTGATTGAATAGATCCTTTCACTTTGGAGGGAGAAACTGCTATTGGGCTTTCCATACTGCGCGATCTGGTCAACGCAGAAATCAGTTTCAAAGAACTGGCGCGACAGACCGGCCTGGGCGAAAAATCCCTTCCCCGGATGCTCAATCGCAACGGCAACCCCACTGCGCGGAACCTGGGCATGATCGTCAAGAGCATCGTTGACGACCTCGGAGTCAAACCCCGCGTGGAATTGACCGCGTGCCCCTGAGAATCGGTGATGATGTTTTTCCGTATCAGGAACGCCAAACTGCTCGAACCGCTGGCCGCAAAGCAATTCAGCGGCAAATTTGTTCTGCGCGTTGAACCCGCGTTGCACTGTCGTCTCGCCGCCAAAGCCCTTGCCGCCGGTGAAAGTCTTAACAGCTTTTGCGTTAAAACACTTGTAAAGGCACAGACAATTGCGCATAAATGTAGCCTCAAGCAAAGCGATTGCATCCGGGCAGCCATCACTTCTCTTGGAAAAACTCCAGCCTCTGAATGCGCCACAGTACGCTTCTGCACAATTTTGGGTTGGGGTTCGGCAAAATAAGGTTGGCTGGCGGCTTCGCGGAGGTTTACTGGTTAAGCAGAATATGAAACCAGTCTTATTCAATAACACGGTGCTGCGGGACGGACATCAATCCATGGCCGCCACGCGCATGACCACCGCCCAAATGCTGCCCGCCGCGCCCATTCTCGATGGGATGGGTTTCCATGGCCTGGAAACCTGGGGCGGCGCCACCATTGATTCCTGTCTGCGTTTTCTGAACGAAAATCCCTTTGACCGCCTGCGGGCCCTCAAAAAGGCCGCTCCCCAAACTCCGCAACTTATGCTTCTGCGCGGCCAGAACATCGTCCAGTACGCCAGTTTTCCCGATGACGTGGTGGAGGCCTTTGTGCGGTGCATGTGCCAGGAAGGGATGGACATCATCCGCATCTTCGATGCCCTCAATGACGTGCGCAACCTGACTACGGCCATTCAGGCGGTCAAGAAATGCCGGAAACATGCGCGGGGCGAACTCTGCTACACCATCAGCCCGGTCCACACGGTCGAGAATTTTGTCAAGATGGGCCAGGAGTTGGAGCGGATGGGCTGCGATTCCATTGCGATCAAGGACATGTCGGGCATTCTGCAACCGCGCATTGCCTTCGATTTGGTCAAGGAACTCAAGCACAAGGTGGGTCTTTCCCTCACGGTCCACACGCACGACACCGCCGGGTTGGGCGCGGCCAGTTATCTGGCGGCCATAGACGCGGGGGTGGATTGTGTGGAGGTTTCGATTGTTCCTTTCGCCAACGGCACGTCGCAGCCGGATACCCGGCGAATGCTGGCGTTGCTGGAAGGCCATCCGCGATGCCCCAAGTTTGACACGGAAAAGCTCGTGCAACTGCGAACCTACTTCGAGGGCGTTTATAAAGAACTGGCCAAGTTTACCAGCCCAGCCAACGAGCGCGTGGACAGCGACATTCTTATTTACCAGGTCCCCGGCGGGATGCTCTCGAACTTTCGCACCCAACTCAAAGAGCAAGGCATGGCCGAGCGATTCGACGAAGTCGTGCGCGAAATTCCAGTGGTGCGCGAGGCGCTGGGATGGATTCCGCTGGTCACGCCCACCTCGCAGATAGTCGGCACGCAAGCCATGATGAACGTCAAGTTCGGCCGTTGGAAAACGATCTGCCAACCCGCCCAGGACATCGCCCTTGGCCAATACGGCAAGACGCCGGGACCGATTGATCCCATGGTGCTGGCGCAGGTCGAAAAACTCTCCGGCAAAAAACCCGTCACGGCCCGGCCCGCCGACCTTCTTGAACCCGGCCTGGAAAAATATCGCAAGCAATGCGCGGCCAAGGGCCTGCCTGTCGCAGATGAAATCGTCGTCCTTTTTGCCATGTTCCCGCAACAGGTCGAGGCCTTGCTCAAGCCGAAAACAGCCGCGCCCGCGCCGGTTCCGGCGGCGCCCGGTCCGGCTTCCATTCAATCAGGCCGCGGACAGGGCAAGCACGTGTTTGTCACTCTGAACGGCCAACGGCACGACGTGCTGGTGGAAACTTTGGAGAACTGAGCTGGGGAATTATTTATGAACTGCACTGAAGCCAAACCAGGGCCAGAGCGGCTGCTGGCGGAGTTTCCGCCTGTCGGTTATGACGATTGGCAGCGGCTGGTCGAGACGGAGCTAAAAGGCGTTCCGTTTGACAAGCGCATGTTGACCGTCACGGACGAAGGCATCGTCCTCAAACCCATTTATCGGCCGGAAGACATCGCGCCTCTGGCCCACCTGAATTCTTTCCCCGGATTCGGCCCGTACGTGCGTGGAACCACGGCCAGCGGTTATGCCGGCCAGCCGTGGGCCGTTTCCCAGGAAATCATCTGCTCCAGCCCGGCTGAATTTAATCATGAGGCCCGCAATTCCCTGGCCGGCGGCCTCAACGCTTTGAACATCGTGCTTGACAAGGCGACCAGAAACGGATTTGACCCAGATTGGGCCAAGCCGGATGAAGTCGGTTTAGGCGGACTGTCCATCGCGACCTTGCGCGATCTGGAACGCGCGCTGGAAGGGATTGACCTGAGAACCACTTGGCTGTTCGTGCGATCCGGCGCGTCGGGCATGCCGTTTGCCGCCCTGCTCATGGCTTTGGTGCGGAAGCGCAAGCTGCAACCGAGCCTTCTGCGCGGTTGCATTGAAATGGACCCGTTGGGGGTTCTGGCGCACGAGGGGAGTTTGCCTCAATCCGTGAAAGGGGCTTATCGGGAAATGGCGGCGCTGACGCGATGGGCCGCGGACCACGCTCCGCGCATTCAAACGATTTGCGTCCACAGCCGCGCCTGGCATGAAGCCGGCGGGAATGCCGTGCAGGAGCTTGCTTTCACGCTGGCCACGGGCGTCGAATATCTCCGGGAAATGCACCAGCGCGGGTTGGACGAAGGCATGGTCGCCCCGCGCATCCGTTTCGCAGTGACAGTCGGGGCGAACTTTTTCATGGAGATCGCCAAATTGCGGGCCTTGCGGATGCTCTGGTCGCGGGCGGTCGCGGCGCTGGGTGGGAATGCGGACGCGCAGAAGCTTTCCCTGCATGTCCGCACTTCGCAATGGAATAAAAGCGTTTGTGATCCGCATAACAACATTTTGCGCGCCACCGTCGAAGCCTTGGCCGGGGTGCTGGGTGGTTGCGATAGTTTGCAGGTCGGCGCATTCGACGAAGTGGCCCGCCCGCCGGACGATTTCAGCCGGCGCATCGCGCGCAACACGCAGCTCATTCTGCAAAAGGAATGCAATCTGACTCAAGTCATGGATCCGGCGGGCGGTTCGTGGCTGGCCGAGGCGCTGACCTCCGACCTGGCCGGCCGCGCCTGGGCATTGTTTCAAGAAGTCGAAAAGCGCGGCGGCATGGAGGCCGCGTTGCGCGCGGGTTTTCCGCAGAAGGCCATTGAGGCCGTCGCCGTGGAAAAGATGCAGGCGGCGGCGTGCCGCCGTCGAACGATCGTGGGCGTAAACCAATACGCGAATTTGAAAGAACCGCCGCTGGAAGCGCCTGTGGTGGACGCAACCTTGTTTCACAAGCGTCGCGCGCAGCAAGTCGCATCGCATCGCACTTCGATGGACGATCCCGAGAGCGAGATCGTGTTGCAAAAATTGTCCAACATCGTCAACGTCCGGGGCGAGGGACTTTTCGCGGAGTGTCTGGAGGCGGTGGGCGCCGGCGCCACGCTGGGGGAGATGGTCCGCGCCCTTCGCATCCACGACCACCCGTGCGCGCCCATCGTCCCATTGAATCTGACGCGCGCCGCGTTGCCGTTTGAACGGCTGCGCGCGGCCATGGAGCGGCACATCGCCCTTCACCACCAACGCCCGCAAGTTTTCCTCTGCAACATGGGACCCTGGCGGGACTACAAAGCGCGCGCCGATTTTTCGCGCGGGTTCTTTTCCGCGGGTGGTTACGACGTGGTTTCACCCGAGGGGTTCGCGTCGCCAGAAGCCGCGGTGCGCGCGTTGGTGGAATCCGGGGCCTCGATAGCGGTGATATGTTCGACCGACGAAAACTATCCGGCGCTTGTGCCGCCGCTGGTTCAAGGAATTCGGGCGGCGCAGCCCAAGGCCGTGATTGCGCTTGCGGGATTTCCCGAGGACCAGGTCGAAGCCTACAAAAAGACCGGCGTGGATGAGTTTATCCATCTCCGCGCCGACGCCGCCTCGCTGCTCGGCCATTTTCACGCCAGACTGGGAATTGAATTATGAAAGCGTTTCCTGATTTCACCCAAATTGCCTTCGATGCCGCGCCGGCGCGCGCCACTTTGGAGGATTGGCGCGGCAGTTTCGAAACCGAAACCGGCCAGCCGCTGGAGCAATGCGTTCAACAGACGCTGGAGGGGATTGATATTCGGCCGCTTTACACGGCGGCTGACCTCGAAGGCTGCGAGTATTTGGAAAGCATGCCTGGGTTCGCCCCGTACGTGCGCGGCCCTTACGGCTCGATGTATGTCACCAAGCCGTGGACCGTGCGCCAGTACGCGGGCTTTTCCACCGCCGAGGAGAGCAACGCTTTTTATCGCCGCAACATCGCCGCCGGCCAGCAGGGCTTGTCCATCGCCTTTGATTTGCCGACGCATCGTGGTTACGATTCCGACCATCCGCGCGCTTCGGCGGATGTCGGCAAAGCGGGCGTGGCCGTCAATTCAGTCGAGGACATGAAGATCCTGTTTAAGGACATTCCGCTGGATCGCATCTCCGTCTCGATGACTATGAATGGCGCGGTTCTTCCCGTGTTGGCGTTTTATATCGTGGCGGCGGAAGAACAAGGAGTCAAGCTGGCCCAACTTTCCGGCACGATCCAGAACGACATTCTCAAAGAATACATGGTGCGGAACACCTACATTTATCCGCCCGGCCCCTCCATGCGGATCATCGCGGACATTTTTACATTCACGTCCAGGAACATGCCCAAGTTCAACTCGATCTCGATTTCCGGTTACCACATGCAGGAGGCGGGAGCGACGGCGGACTTGGAAATGGCCTACACCTTGGCGGACGGCCTGGAATATGTCCGCACCGGTCTCAAGGCGGGCATTGACATTGATGCCTTCGCGCCGCGGCTCTCGTTTTTCTGGGCGCAAGGCAAGGACTTTTTCATGGAGATCGCCAAGATGCGCGCCGCCCGCGCCTTGTGGACCAAGCTCATCGCGCAGTTCCATCCAAAAAATCCCAAGTCGCTGATCTTGCGCACCCATTCACAAACTTCGGGTTGGTCACTGACCGAGCAGGACCCATTTAACAATGTCGTCCGAACCTGCATCGAAGCGATGGCGGCGGCGTTCGGCCAGACCCAATCGCTGCATACGAATTCGCTCGATGAGGCCATTGCGTTGCCGACCGATTTTTCGGCGCGGATCGCCCGCAACACCCAACTTTTCCTGCAAGAAGAAACGGGCCTCTGCAAAGTCGTTGATCCCTGGGGCGGCTCTTATTATATCGAGGCTCTGACGCAGGCCCTGATGCAACGCGGCTGGGCGCATATCCAGGAAATCGAAACGCTGGGCGGCATGGCCAAAGCCATTGAAACCGGACTGCCCAAGTTGAGGATCGAAGAAGCGGCCGCGCGCCGCCAGGCCCGCATTGATTCGGGCAAGGAATCCATCATCGGCGTGAATGTGTTTCGACTGGAAAAAGCCGAGAAACTGGACCTCCGGGAAGTGGACAATACCGCCGTGCGCCAATCCCAAATCCAGCGCCTGCAAAAACTCAGAGCCGAACGCGACCAGGCCAAAGTCCTATCCGCTCTGGACGCGCTGACCGGCGCCGCGGAAACCGGCGCGGGCAACCTGCTGGTGCTGTCCATTGACGCCGCGCGCGTCCGCGCCACCCTGGGGGAGATTTCCTTCGCCCTTGAAAAAATCTTTCGCCGCCACAAGGCTGTCGTTCGCACAGTGTCGGGCGTTTATCAATCTGAATTTGGACAGGACCCGCAAATCGAGCAAGTTCGCCGGTTGACCGACGATTTCGCGCGCAAAGAAGGGCGGCGTCCGCGCATCCTCATCGCCAAGATGGGTCAGGACGGCCATGACCGCGGCGCCAAAGTGATTGCCACCGCCTATGCCGATCTGGGCTTTGACGTGGACATCGGGCCGTTATTTCAGCAACCGGACGAAGCCGCCCGCATGGCTTCTGAAAACGATGTGCATATCGTCGGCATCAGCTCGCTGGCCGGAGGCCACAAGACCTTGCTCGTCCAGCTTGTGGAAGAACTGCGCCGGATAGGGCGATCCGACATCATGGTCGTGGTCGGCGGCGTCATTCCGCCGCAAGATTACGATTTCCTGAAAAAGAACGGCGCGGCGGCGGTGTTCGGGCCGGGAACATGCATTCCCGACGCGGCCAAGGAAATCCTGACAAAATTGGGCGCGCGCGCGAGGGCATGACATGCAAACGGCGGCTTCCCATGCTTGGACGATTGAGGATTATGCGGCGGGCGTTCTCGCAGGCGACCGAAACGCGCTGGCGCGCGCCATCACGCTGATCGAAAGCGAATCTCCTTTGCATGAAAAAAAAGCCCGGGAAGTTTTGCAGCGGCTGTTGCCGCACACCGGCAAAGCGAGGCGCATAGGCATCACGGGTGTGCCCGGCGTTGGCAAAAGCACTTTCATCGAAGCTTTTGGATGCCACTTGATCAAACAGGGCCATGCGGTGGCGGTGCTGACCATTGATCCCACCAGCAAGCGTTCCGGCGGCAGCATCCTCGGCGACAAGACGCGCATGGAAAATCTCAGCCGTGAAGCGCGGGCCTTTATCCGGCCTTCACCCGCCGGCGAGAGTGTTGGCGGCGTGGCTCGCCGCACGCGCGAAACGATGCTCCTGTGTGAAGCGGCGGGCTTTGATCTGGTCCTGGTTGAAAGCGTCGGCGTCGGACAGAGCGAGGTCGCCCTGCGCTCGATGGTGGACTACTTTTTGTTGCTGTTGTTGGCCGGCGCCGGAGACGAATTGCAAGGCATCAAGAGAGGCATCATCGAAATGGCCGACGACATCCTTGTCAATAAAGCCGACGGCGAGAATCGTCCGCGGGCCGAACAAGCGCGGATGGAACAGCAACTCGCTTTGTGCTGCCTTCAACCGGCCACGCCGGGTTGGAAAACGCAAGCGGCCCTCTGTTCGGCTCAAACAGGCGAGGGCATTCCAGAAGTCTGGCAACGCATCGAACAATTTTATCGGGAGTTGGAGCCGAAGGGCGTCATCGCCAAGCGCCGCCGGCAACAGGCCGTGGATTGGCTCACCGATTTGATTCGCGATGAATTGCAACGACGTTTTGACCGCCACTCGCGCGTGCAGGCCCGTTTTCCCGGAATTCGGGAATCGTTGCTGCGCGGTGAGATCACCGCCGTGTCCGCCGCGCGGGAGTTATTGGCGGTCTTCGACCACAATCCGGAGAATTCAAATTATGATCACCAAAATTGACCATCTCGGAATTGCCGTCCCATCACTGGATGCAGCCGTGCCTTACTATGAGAAGGCGCTGGGCTTGAAATGCGACCGCCGCGAGGAAGTGGCCTCGCAAAAAGTCCGCACCGCTTTTTTCACCGTGGGCGATGTTCACCTCGAACTCCTGGAGCCAACCAGCCCGGAAAGTCCGATTGCGAAATATCTGGAAAAAAATCCGGCCGGCGGCATCCATCATATTGCCTTCGGCACGGACGATGTCCAAAGCCAGCTTCGCGAGGCCGCCGCCGCGGGCGTGAAGCTGATTAATGAAAAACCGTTCGACGGCGCGGGCGGCAAGCTGGTCGCTTTTCTGCATCCCAAGTCAACGTTTGGCGTGCTGACGGAATTCTGCATGACGAAGAAAGTGGCTAGTGGTTGGTGGCCAGTGGTTGGTGGCTAGTGACATAAATTATGACGTATGAAAATTAATAGCTATAGAGATTTGGTTGTCTGGCAGAAGGCGATGGATTTGGCGTCAGAGGTGCATGTTTTAAGCAAGGCGTTTCCAAAGGAGGAGATTTACGGATTGACCAGTCAAATGCGTCGCGCGGCGATTTCGGTGCCATCGAATATTGCCGAGGGACAGGCGCGGCGTTCCACGGCCGAGTTCTTGAATTTTCTCTCGATTGCGCAAGGCTCTTTGGCGGAAGTGGACACACAAATCATGCTTGCACATCGGTTCCATTATGCAACAGAAGCGAGGACGGCCAGGGCCTTCTCCTTGATCGTCGAAGTCTCCAAGATGCTCGCCTCCCTTCGCGCCAGCCTAACTATTCGCCACTAACCACTAACCACTAACCACTAACCACTAACCACTAACCACTCAATTCTAACTATTCACTATGGCCATCTCAAAAGCATTATTGGACGACCTCGAAAAGAGGCGCGCCACGGCGCGGGCCGGCGGCGGTCAGGACAAACTGGAGGGCCGCCGAAAAAAGGGCGTGATGACCGCCCGTGATCGCCTCGAGGCGCTCTTCCAGCCTGGCACCTTCCAGGAATCCGGCCTGCACGCCGGGCACGATTGCCACAACTTCGGCCTGGAAGAAAAATCCATGCCCGCCGATGGCGTGGTCACGGGCACGGGCATTGTGGATGGCCGGGTCGTCGCGGCTTTCAGCCAGGACTTTACCGTCGGCGGCGGCGCGTTGGGGCGCATTCACTCGAAGAAAATTTGCGACCTGATGGACTATGCCCTCAAAACCGGCTGCCCCATGGTAGGTTTCAACGATTCGGGCGGGGCGCGCATTCAAGAAGGGTTCGACTCGCTCTCCGCATACGGCCAGGTATTTTTTCGCAACGTCCTTCTCTCGGGCGTTGTGCCGCAAATTGCCATTGTCGCCGGGCCTTGCGCCGGCGGCGCGGCCTATTCGCCGGCGTTGATGGATTTTATCATCATGGTCAAAGGCGCCAACATGTTTATCTGCGGGCCGGAAGTCATCCAGGCAGTCACCGGCGAGAAATGCACCATGGATGAAATTGGCAGCGCCACGGCCCACGCCAGCATCAGCGGCAACATTCATTTCGTCGCCGAGAACGATGGGCAGGCCGTGCAAATTGCCCGCCGTCTTTTGAGTTTTCTGCCCTCCAATAACCTGCTCGATCCGCCTCACCAGCCGGTGAAGGACGTGGATTTGAGCGCGGATGCGGGAATGGACAGTCTGCTCCCGGAATCCTCCAAAGACGCGCTCGACATTTACAAAGTCATTGGCCGTTTGGTTGACAGGGGTGAGATGCTCGAGGTCCAGGCCGCGTGGGCGCGCAACATGGTCGTTGGATTGGCGCGCATCCAGGGCCTTGTCGTGGGCATCGTGGCCAACAACCCTGCCGTCAAGGCCGGCACGCTGGATATTGATTCGTCCGACAAAGGGGCGCGCTTCATCCGCTTCTGCAATGTTTTCAACATTCCGCTGGTGACGCTGGTGGACATTCCCGGATTCATGCCCGGCCTGGCGCAGGAGCGCGGCGGCATCATCCGTCACGGCGCGAAAATGTTGTTTGCCTACGCGGCCGCCACCGTGCCGAAAGTAACGGTCATTCTCCGCAAGGCTTATGGCGGCGCCTATCTGGCCATGTGCAGCGCCGATCTGGGCGCGGATTTTGTGTTCGCCTGGCCCACCGCTGAAATCGCCGTCATGGGAGCCGAAGGCGCGGTCAAGATTCTTTACAAACGCGAAATCGCCGCCGCCAAGGATGCCAAGGCCAAAGAGGCGGAACTGGTGGCGGAATACCGCGACAAATTCTGCTCCCCCTACGAAGCGGCCAAAAAGGCCATGATCACCGACGTCATTGCGCCTTCGGAAACCCGCGCCCGGATTTCACTGGCGCTTCGCAACACGCTCACCAAGCGCGAAACTCGTCCCCCCAAGAAACACGGGACCATCCCGCTCTAAATCGCCATGTCCTTCACCACCTTTCTCATCCAGATTGCGATTTCGCTGGGCGTGGTGACGATTTACCACCTATGGGTGTCCCGCAAGCAGCAGCCTGCGCCCGCGCCTCCGGTGGTGGTCGCGCCCGTCGCGCCGCCGCCCAAAACTTCTCCGGCGCCGGAAACGATCGCCCCGGAAATGCTCGCCGTCATCGCGGCGGCCATAACGGTGGTCCTTGGCCGCCCTCATCGAGTCGTCTCCGTGCAGCAAGCCGCGGCACATACGCCTGAGGCGAATGTCTGGGCGCTGGAAGGGCGCGTGGAACAATTCATGTCCCACAGGGTCCGATGATCATTTTTACACGTTCGAGCTTATGATCAAAAAACTTCGCGTAACGGTGGATGGCAAATCCTACGAGGTGACGGTCGAAGTCCCTGATGAACCAGGCGCTTCCGCCAGCGAACCGCCGTCTGCCGCAATACCGCCGCCTGCGCTTCCTGCGGCTGCCGCGGCCGTGCCCGTCGCAAAAACCAGCGGCGCTCCCGGAGAGGTTCCAAGCCCGCTCATGGGCCGAGTCGTCGGCATTGATGTCAAGCCCGGCCAGGAAGTCCAGCAAGGCCAGACTTTGCTCACCATCGAAACCATGAAAATGAACACCTTCATCCTCGCGCCCAAGGCGGGAAAAGTGGCGGAAATCCTTGTGTCTGTCGGCGATGCGGTTGAGGAAGGCCGTCTTCTGGTGCGAATCACCTAAGCACTACTATGACCAACACTCTGCCAAAACTCGACGCCGCCGAGGCCGCGGCGCAAATTCAAAATGGCCAGACGGTGGCCTTCAGCGGCTTCACGCCCGCCGGCGCCGCCAAAGAAATCCCCAAGGCCATCGCCGCCCGCGCCGCCCGGACGCATGCCGACGGCCAGCCCTTTCGCATCGGCGTCATCACCGGCGCTTCCACCGGTCCTTCGCTGGATGGATCGCTCGCGCGCGCCGAGGCCATCCTCTTCCGCACGCCGTACCAGAACGATCCTGATTTGCGCAAGAGCATCAATGAGGGGCGGACAAAGTTTTACGACATGCACTTATCGCAGTTGCCGCAGGCTGTCCGCTACGGCTTTCTTGGCCCCGTCCAGTGGGCGGTGGTTGAAGCTTGCGAGGTCACCGACTCCGGCGAAATTACTTTGACTTCGTCCGTCGGCGCCACGCCCACCTTCTGCCGGGTGGCGGACAAAATCTTCATTGAGTTAAACCGATTTCATCCCCAGGCGCTTCGCGGCTTCCACGACATCTACGAACCGGAAGACCCGCCCCATCGCAAGCCAGTGCCCATCCTTCGCTCCGACGACCGCATCGGCGCGTACACGGTCAAAGTTGATCCGAAAAAAATCGCGGGAATTGTCGAAACAAACCAGCCCGATGAAATTGGTTCCTTCAGCGCCGCGTCCGATGTGACTTCGCGCATCGGCGAAAATGTGGCCGATTTTCTCGCTTCTGAACTAAAGCGCGGACTTATCCCGCCCGGCTTTCTGCCGATTCAATCCGGCGTCGGCGACACCGCCAACGCCGTGCTCAAAGCGATGGGGGAGCACCCGGATATTCCGAGGTTTGAAATGTACACCGAGGTAATCCAGGACGCTGTCATTGCCCTGATCAAGCAGGACAAAGTCCGTTTTGCCAGCGGCTGTTCGCTGACGGTCAGCAATCCCATGCTGCGGGACATCTACGAACATCTTGAGTTTTATCGTTCCAGGCTGCTCCTTCGTCCGCAGGAAATCAGCAACAGCCCGGAAATCATCCGCCGCCTGGGCATCCTCTCAATCAACACGGCCATTGAGGTGGACATTACCGGCAACGTCAACAGCACCCACGTGCTGGGCCGCAACATCATGAACGGCATCGGCGGGTCCGGCGATTTTGCCCGCAACGCTTTCCTCTCCATCTTCACCTGTCCCTCGACGGCCAAAGGCGGGAAGATCAGCACCATCGTTCCGCAAGTCACTCATCTTGACAGCAGCGAACACTCCGTGCAGGTCATTATCACTGAGCAAGGCGCGGCCGATTTGCGCGGCAAGTCCCCGGCGGAACGGGCCAAAGCCATCATCGAAAACTGCGCCCATCCCGATTACCGTTCCATCTTGCGCGACTACGTGGCCTTGGCTGGAGGCGCCCATTGCCCGCAGACCTTGCGCGCGGCCTTCGCCATGCACTTGGCCTTCGTCGAAACCGGCGACATGCGCACAGCCCACTGGAAGTGAAAGGGATTGCTTGGCAGAGGCGCCCCTATTTCACTGCTTCGCCTTTACCATCCGCCACCAACAATCCAAGGAATAGTAATCCCATGCCGAGGTAGCCAGTAGGACCGCGTAAAAGGCCACGTAGAAAAGTTGGAGCCCGGAAATGAACCATTGATGAAGCAAGGTCATGCCGAACATGAGTTGAAACATGAGCAGAAGGCCGACGATCAAAACGGGACGGAGGAATAAACCGACGATTAAAAGAATCCCTATGAGTGACTCGGCTGGAGGAATAAAATAGCACGTGGCGAGCACTACTTGAGATGGCAGAATGGTGTGGGCGAACATCTTCACGGTTTCTGAGGCAAAGGCCGGAATCTCGCCCAGTCGGGTCAGGCCATGAGTCGCGATATTGATACCCAGCCCCACCCTGGCGAAGCCGTGGGCCAAGGCCAAGTCACGGTCACGCAGGCATTGCTTTGACATTCCGCCAGCATGTTCAATGCGCAGAGACCGATCCATGACCCATGATGGCCGAGAAACGGCACTTATGTCAAATGTTAAATGTGACCCTGTTGGCTTCCCTTTGTGGGCTTCTCATGGGGTCTGGCATGTGCCAGCAACTCGGCGACGATTGGATGTGGGTCGCGGCAAAAGATAAATGTCGGCGTGAATGTAATCGATTGTCCAAATGGCGTCTTGTCGGTTATGTTTGACAAAATCAAAAACGATGCGGATGTCATAGCCGGCGCTGCACGCCCAAGTACCGGCCAGCTTGCCCTTTAACTTGTGAGTTTTAAGCCGCGGATGAAAGGCATCGGCCGCAAGCAACTCCAGCGTCCATTGTAATTCCGGGCCGAGTCGAGGATGCTTGTGAACGAGGCGCCGGGCGGAACGAACAAAGGACTTGGAAGGAAGCAGCAACCGTTTCAAGCAAGGATGCGTTTAACGATCTGTTTGGGCGTGGCAGGCCGGCAGCGGTCTTCATCAAATTCCCGCCGCGCCAATTTCACCGCTTCGAGCAACGCATCGCGGCGGCGTTCCGCAAGACGCCGTTGCAAAACCTCCACCAGAGATTCCTGTTCCTCGACGCCCAATTGGTCAGCCGAATCCAACACTTGCGCAAAAGTCTTCATGATTGTGAGAATATGAGGGTTCATCCGCGAAAGCAAGCCCGCTGCCAGTTCCACCAACCGCATTCCGGCACTTTCATTTAACTTTGCTTCTGAGGGCGTCCTTTGCCGTGTCCCAATCCAGCACTTGTTCCTTGCCTTCCGCCAGCCGCCGTTCGGTCGCGGCCAATTCTTCCGCGTGCCAGGCAGGCGACTCAAATTCGTTGTCAGGACGGCTCAACTCCTCCCAAAGCGTTTCCATCAGCTTCAATTTTTCGGTCCGAGGCAGTTGGCGTAAACTCTCTATGCTCATGCGCGCAAACCTACCGCACTCATGGGAAACAGGCAAGAACAGGAAAAGCGGCGAAGCCGGCTTGCATACGGCGTTTCAACCCTATGCCCGCGGAATTGTTTTCGTCATCAAGACCGATGGCAAGGAAGTGTTTCACTCCGCCATCATCCGCGGATCAAAACAGGCCAGCTATGAGGTTGACGTTACGGGTGTTAAAACGCTGGAATTGATCGTGGAAAAGGCGAATGCTCAAAATGGAGGCAATTGGGGACTATGGCTCGATCCTATGCTTTACCGGGAATCTTCAAAGAACACGGATGGACACCAATGAAGGCGTCCGTCCTCGGAAATTGGCAATAAAATCAAGGATTACCAATTTCCTAGGACCCTTTCACTGACCCTTTCAAGACCCGTCCGCCAATCCCGAAGGGATTGCATCATTCAGCCTAGGGTTGCCCGATTCCGAGAGGGACTACCCTAGGTATCGCCATTTAGAGTTGCGCAACTCTGAAAGAGTTGAATATCAAAGGCTTGTGAAATAGATTCAACCCTTTCAGGGTAGGGAATGTTACGGACTCTCACCCAGGGTAGCTCGTGCCCCCGCCTTTGCTGCGCTTCCACCTTCGCTAAAGCTACGGCGGGACAAGCCGGCGCGGCAAGTCGCAACCGCTGGGCTAAAAGATTCAATCCCTTCGGGATTAGCAACGCCGATGGACATTCGCCAAATATCACTCTCTATTCCATTGAAAACAGCGAAGAACCAAAACAATCACTCTAAGTACTTATCTATGTGTTATTTGCGTTCTTTCGCGTCAAAAATTTTGCTGAAAATGAAGAGTTTTCTGAATTTGCACTGCAAAGACGCAAAGAGGAATTTGCCCTTGGTAATCTTTTCAAGTATTGTCTAACCTCTGCAAAATGGACACAGATTATGAGCGAGCGAATTAAGAGGCCCATAACATGGAAAGGGCTTCGACGCTTTTGGCGGCAGAATTCTTGGTTAAAAATGTCGTCTTGGTTGAAAGTGCCCTTTGGATTCGTGGAGTTTGTCAGTTCCTCGGTTACCAAAGCACTTTCTGGGTTGCGGCTTGTTCGAGCATTAGAAGGCCAAAGGGTCAGTCCTCGGAAGTTGGTATTTGCAGCAGCCCAGCGCGTCGGCAAGGGTTCAAACCTACGGTTACGACCTGGCCGGTCGGATGACGGGCCTCGCCTCGCCCGCCGGGACTTTTGCCTACACCTACAATCCCTGCCTGGCGGGGACAACCTCCGCCTCCTCCTTGATTATCAACAAATGTGACAGTGTGACGGGTAAAACAGATGGGAAAGGAGGGGTTGGAGATCAAAACCAGATTTGCGCCCCCTTTCATGCTTTCCCCGCTTGCGGGATTGACACGACCCTGCTTGGCGCTCATTCTTGCCGGCGATGTTGGCTCCAGGCGTCATCGGCGATTTGCAGCAGCGGGTGGGCGCGGCGAATGTTCTCACGGCGGAGGAAGATTTGATCCCTTACTCCTTCGATGCCACCGCCGCTTTGCGGCAAATGCCCGGCTGCGTGGTCTTCGCTGCCAATACGCAGGAGGTGCGCCAGGTTCTTCTCTTTGCCAATGCCGCCAAAATCCCCGTCGTCACCCGCGGTTCTGGCACGGGTTTGAGCGGCGGCAGTTTGCCCTGCCCTGATTGCATCGTGCTTTGCACCGTGAAAATGTGCCAAATCCTGGAATTGGACCGCGCCAACCTCACGATGCTGGTCGAACCCGGCGTCACCACCTTGCAAATCGCCGACGCCGCCGCGGCCGCCGGGCTTTTTTATCCGCCGGACCCGGGTTCGATGAAAATCTCCACCATCGGCGGCAACGTGGCGGAAAACTCCGGCGGGCTGCGCGGCCTCAAATACGGCATCACGCGCAATTATGTCATGGGCCTGGAAGTCGTGTTGCCGGACGGGGAAATTATGTGGACAGGCAACAAGTGCGTCAAGGACGTCGCCGGTTATTCGCTCAAGGACCTTTTCATCGGCTCGGAAGGCACGCTGGGCGTGATCACCAAGGTCCTGCTGAAATTGATCCCCAAGCCGGCGGCCAAGAAAACGATGGTGGCGACTTTCTCGCAAATGGACCGCGCGGCCGAGGCGGTCTCGGCCATCATCGCCGCGCAGATTATTCCCTGCACGCTGGAATTTCTGGACCGCACAACCATTCATTGCGTGGAGGATTATGCCAGGATCGGACTACCGCTGGATTGCGAGGCGCTGCTGTTGATGGAAACCGACGGCCATCCCGCCGCCGTGGCCGACGAAGCGGCGCGCATGGAGCAAATCTGCCGCGAACAAGGCTGCCTGGAAGTGCGCGTGGCCCGCGACGAGGCCGAAGGCAACAAGCTGGCCGGCGCGCGCCGCAGCGCCTTCTCCGCGCTGGCGCGGGTCGCGCCCACGACCATCCTGGAGGATGCCACCGTGCCGCGCAGCGAAGTGGCGGCCATGATCCGATTCGTCGAGGCGGTCGCCAGGAAATACAAATTGCGCATCGGCACCTTCGGCCACATGGGCGACGGCAACCTCCATCCTACCTTTCTCACCGACGAGCGGAACAAGGAGGAAATGCACCGCGTGGAAGAAGCCTTCAAAGAGATTTTTGACGAAGCCATTCGTTTGGGCGGCACCATCACCGGTGAGCACGGCGTCGGCCTGGCCAAAAAATCGTTCCTGCCCAAATTTCTCGGCGGCGCCCAAATGCGGGTGACCCGCGAATTGCGCCGCGTGCTGGACCCCAACGGCATTTTGAATCCCGGAAAAATGTTTGACTTATGAAAAATCGGATGCATTTCTCAACGCCCCTATCCTAATACCATGTGAGGTACTCGTCTTTCGTTTGTCGTGATGGTGTTAGGAAAAAGCAGAGATGCACTCGGGATTGCTGTCGAGTATTTTCGGAAGGCGGTGTTGTAGAAGTTGCGAAGTATAAAAGCTCCAAATGTTAGCGGCGCAACAGGCGAGCAGACGGGAATCCGGCAATTCGCGTACTGACCAAGCGTCAGATGCGAGTAAGGGTGGTCGATTTCAACAAAACGTCTTTCGTCATCGTTGAAATCAAATCGAATCGGGAACGGCACGATGTTTCTTGCCACGGTATCAGCATAAATCTCGTCGCTCAAATACAAATCCGGGTCATTCTGGAAGTGCTCAAGATCGGGTGAAGGAAAATAGCCCAACGAGTGTTCGCGAAGATTTCCTCCCTCGAACCGATACCGGAGCGTAATTAACGCCCCGTCAAGCATTTTGAAATTGTAACAACGAGCTTGGTCGAGTTCGTAATATATGTCGCTGTAAGGAACATTCCTTAACGCAGTAGTTAAGCGATCTGCATTGCGCACAGTAATTTCAAAACTGCTCTCCGGGTCCCCATGAGTTGACGGGAAGTTTTGCTGGTTGGATAGACTCAACCCCACCAGAGTGGTGGTGAGATCCAAGAGTTGATTTAACGTGTCCTTTGGCATCATCGGCAAGGCTATTTCCCCTGCTTATTTAAGAGGGCGCGCAGTTTCTTGATGGTCTCCTCTGGGTAATCCTCGATAAAAGTTTCCCCGGATTCAAGCGATTCAATTATGTCCTGCAAGCTGCCGCGTTTCCTCGCGAATCGTTCCTGATCGGCTTTAGACATATCGCGGTTAACTATGGTCATCTTCTTCCTCTGCTCCTCGGTGGGATACGTAAATCGAAGTTCAAAATCCGCCGCCTTGGTTCGTTCAAATTCCCTCTTTAGCGCAGAAGTCGAAGACCCCACTCCGATCACCCTTACCCAAGCCTTGCTTCGTGTGATTGCCGTAAAAAGTCGGTTCCTGACCCGTGCAACATCCCCAGGCAGTAACGCGGAGAAGCAATCTTGGGCGTTGATGACGTACACCATAGCCGCTTCATTTCCCTTTGCACGAAAGATTCCCGTGAACGTAACCGTTCCGGGTTCTGTGAAGATGTCCACTGAACTAGTAACCCCAGCTAAATTTGAGTTGATGCCCCGCTCCATTAAAAATCGTCTTGCATCCTTGACTGCGTCTCGCGTAGTCCAAGGATTGGGATTGATAACAACAATGTCATCCGGCAGAAGGTCGTCTTTACTCAGGTTAGCAGTAATTGCTTCAACGAGCCAGGCGGTTTGCTCTTGTTCGGAGTTGAAGACCTTGAAATCAATGAGGTCATCAATGCTGGAGTGATTTTCCAAGAACTCCGGGCTTGATTTGGATGTGCGCCCTAGAGCGACCGGTTGTCCATCCTCAAGATAGCCCGATTTCACTTTATAGCCGATTTCCAGCCAAAGATTTTTGTTTTCAAAAATCTGAACAATTCCATTTTCACGATAGATTCCGAAGCCTAAAGCGTGCGCTGTTGAAAGCACCGGGCGCGAGTTTCGGTAGCAAATATCGAGTATAATGTCTTGTTTTGGTTTACCCGGTTCGTCTGGATGGAGCGTCACACGGGGAGTGCCGTCTGGGTTTTTTCCAAAGATGTCCTCCATTGGTGGAAGCGACTTCTTTCCGAGATTCTGTAATTCGTCGTACGCGTAAACCAGTCGCTTGGGCGTTTTAAGGAACTCATAACAAAGCAGGAGGAAATTGGGGGAAAAATCCTGAGCCTCGTCCACGAGAATTGCATCGTATTTTGGAACAAACGTCTTGACGCTTTGCAGTGCAACATCGCACGCACCTTCAAATTGTCGATCTGAACCGAATCGAGCTTGTGCGGTGCGAAAATCCAAATATTCCACACCGTGGTCACGGCAGAATTCGTAGTAAATGCCGATTCTGTCAGGTCCGCCCGGAGCTCCCCACGCATTTATGATGCGGACCTTATCCCAATTCGGTTCCTCATTGGCCTGTTCGAGCACAAACGTGGTGATTAAATTCTCGAATTGCTTTTTCAGTGAACGGGTGTTGAAAGTCACCGCGATCAGCCAATCTGGATGGCGTGCGTGAAGATAGGCAACTTTGAGCGCCAAAACGATCGTTTTGCCCGTACCAGCCAACCCACGAATACGTTGCACTCCCTCGAAAGTTTCTACCACGGCAGCACTCTGGTGGGTATCTAAATTGGCGATAGAGTCCTCAAGAGATTTGATTTTCGCACCGCGTGATTCTGCGTTATGAAGTTCCCGCTTTTTTCGTCCTCGCCGAAGCGTAGAAATCGCTTGGATGACGGAAACCAAAGCAGGAAAAACATCAGATTCAGCCCATTCGATTTTATCCAGAAAGTCTGGAAGCGAATTAGCTTCGCAGACAGGATGGTCATCATCGGCATGAACATCTATTTGGGCGGCGGGCGCGAAGGTGATCGTATGAATGTCCACCATCAGGGCACGCTTTTTGATTAACGCCTGATGCTGGAGCAATTTTGCCTGGATTTTGTTAAATGCCTCGTCTTGGGCTGCTGCGTAATCGCCGACGGATCGGCCCTCGATTAGATTGAAAAGAACGACTCCCTTCGTGGGTGACACGAGGAGGGCATCTATAGGGAACGAGCCTTCGGGAGTCCCGATGATCGGATATCCGATGTATAGTGTGCCTTCCAAGGAATGATCGTTCGCCAACAGCGTCGCGAGCTGTTTGCTGGAGACGGGCTTATCCGTGCTTCCCCATACTGTGTTTATCATAAACTCTGTGTTGGTCGGAGTCGTGGGAACCCACGACTTGATCCGGGAACGACAGTACCTGCGAACATGGTCCAAAACAATCGGAAATCTTGGTAATAAAAGCGGCATTGACGCCTTGGTTTCTGGCCCAAGGCCGCGTCAATTGATTCTCTCCGCCACGTCCCAGCGGATCATGCGCTTTTTCATCCATCGCACCGCCAGTAAATCATAAAATGAGGCGAACAGCCGGTTCCAGACTCCGTAATGGGTCTGGCCCGCCAAGCGCGGATGGTGCGAGATGCTGATTTCCGTCACCGTGAAGCCTTCCATTTTGATCAAAGTCGGCAGGAAACGGTGCATGCCCTGGAAGAACTTCAAGCCGGCCACGCACTCCCGTTTGAAGGCGCGATACGTGCAGCCCGCGTCCTCGATTTCTTCGCCGGACAATTTGTTGCGCACCCAGTTGGCGATGCGCGAGGAGGCGATGCGCAGCCAATTGTCCCCCTGCCGCCGCGCGGCCACGCGTGTGCCGCAGACGCAATCGAATTTTTCCAGCGCCTTCAAAAAAGCGGGCACATCGCGCGGATCATTTTGCAAGTCGGAATCCAGCGTGATAATGATGCGGCCGCGCGCCGCCTTGATGCCGGCCCAGAGCGCGGCGGACTGGCCGCAATGGCGCGCCAGCCTCTGCCCGCGAATGAGCGGGTCGCGAGTCGCGCATTCCTTCAAGGCGGCCCAGGAGGCGTCGGTGCTGCCGTCGTCGGTCACGATGATTTCGTAAGGCAGGTGGAGCGGGTCCAGCGCCTCATGCACCGCCTGGAACAGGGCGCGCAGATTGCCCTCCTCATTGTAACAAGGAAGCACGATGCTCAACGCGGGATGGTCGGTTGCCATGTTGTTCAGGCCGGCCAGTGTAGAGGGGAGCCAGGCGAATGTCGAAACTGGAATGCTCAATGTGGCGGAATGCGTTCGACTGAGTGCTTTCAGGATTGTTTCGGAGGAATTCTTAACCGGAAGTCCTGATCCCTCGTGACAACTTCAGCATGCAGGCGTGTTGCAATAGCCTTGATGAGGCAGTCTCCAAGTTTCCGCCGTCGCCCGCTCTCTTTGATCCATTGCGCCAGTCGTTCCGCTTCGCTCCAATCTTGGGAGGGAATGTTTCGCCTATCAAAAACCTCGAATGGTTCCAAGTAGGCGGAATAGAGCTTGAATTCGTTGCCGTCCCTGGCGCCGCACAAAAACTCGATTCTTATTGGCGACAGAATCCAATTGGTCTGCTCAATGGCGATGAGCCGTCGGGCATGAGCCTTCACGGCCTGCACCGACTTTGACTTTGTCATTTTCAGGTAATGACTGATCAACACTTCGGTATCGAGAATCCGTGTGGGCATTAGTCGGCAATGGCCGCTTCGTTGCTTGGAAGTTGGGCAATAATCGTCTGCCAATTTTTGGCGAGGTTCGAGAGTTCGGCTTGAATCTCGCGGCCACCGACGCGCCTCATCGCTGAACAAAAAATCTCGATTTTCAGGCCAGTTCGGCTGGAGACAACGTGTTTTGCAGGCCAATTAATATCAATTCCGGCGCCCAGTTCGGCGGCAAACACGCTCAAGCCGCCTTCGATTCTCTGAGCGTTTTCCAACAGCCAGGCTCGCACCTCCTCGGGCTCCGAGGGCCACGTCTTCTGTGAGCAACGCACGTCAATCCACCATAATAATTTGGGATCTTCCAGAGGAGATCCTGGTTCAAAGCACTCAAGAATTCGCTCGCCATCCAGTTCTACCCCGGTTCGAATGCCGCCATCGAGCCGTTTTTGGCGATAAAACGTCAAACTCTTCATTTTCATCGCGCCAAATATAAGCCACAAACGTGGCAGCGCCCATTTAATTCTAATCCATCGGCAGTTGATCAACCTTGGCGGCGAAGACAAAATCGCTTTCGGTCAGGCCGTCAATTTTGTGGGTCCAGAGCGTCAATTTCACTTTTCCCCAAGCCAGGTAAATATCGGGATGATGGTTCTGCGCCTCGGCCAGTTCGCCGACGCGATTGGTGAACTGAAGCGCCTGGAGGAAGTTCGGGAATTTGAACTCCCTTTCCACATGGTGTTCGTTGACAACCCGCCAGCCGGCATCGAGTTGTCGCGCCAGAACGGTCAGATCAGCGCCCGCCAGCGGCGGGACTCCGCCCTTGCAGGCCACACATTGTTTTTGCGCCAATTCAGACATGCGTTTCAGCTTTGTAGCGTCGTGGCTAATATAAACCACCAACATCCCGCCGCCAACCTTGAACTTTGAACTTTGAACCTTGAACTTAACTCACCCAAATCCGAGCCACCGCCCGCCTTGGTAGGTGACGAAAGCCAGCAGCCACGCCAGCGCGCCCATGTAGAGCCACTGAAAAAGCGGCCATTTCCAGGAGTTGGTTTCACGGCGCACCACCGCCACGGTGCTCACGCATTGCAACGCCAGCACGTAAAACACCATCAACGTCACGCACGTCAGGGTGCCATAAACCGGCTGGCCGTCCGGTCTCTGCTGCTGGCGCAAGACTTGGGCCAGGCCCCGCGTGTGCGTGTCCTCGTCGGTCCCTTGCGCGACGTTATAGACAATGGACATCGTGCTGACAAACACCTCGCGCGCCGCAAACGAGGAGACAATGCCGATGCCCATTTTCCAATCGAATCCGAGCGGAGCGATGACCGGTTCGAGCAGGCGTCCGGCTTGTCCGGCAAAGCTCCCCCGCAACCGCTCTCCGGCTTGCGCGGCGTCGAGCGCTCCGGCGTTTGCGCTCTGGCCGTGACGCGGATAACTGGCCAGAAACCAGAGCAGGATATTGATTCCCAAAATCACCGTCCCGGCGCGGCGCAGAAAGAGTTTCGAGCGGTCCCAAGTGTGGCGCAGAACGGTTCGCAGCAGCGGCCGCTTATAGGGCGGCAACTCCATCACCAGCATCGGCGTTTCGCCTTTGAGCAATGTTTTTTTGAAAAGCCAGGCCATGGCCAGCGCGACGACGATGCCCAGCAGATACATGCTCAACATGGTCAGGCTCTCGGCCGCGATCCTTCCCGGCATGCAGGCCGCGATCAAAAGCGTATAAACCGGCAGCCGCGCCGAACAACTCATCAGCGGCGCCACCAATATCGTCACCAGCCGGTCCGTGCGCGTTTCAATCGTGCGCGTCGCCATGATGCCGGGAATGGCGCACGCAAAGGAACTGAGCATCGGAATGAAACTTTTCCCGTGCAACCCCACCTTGCTCATCAAGCGGTCCATCAGGAAGGCCGCGCGCGCCATGTATCCGGTGTCCTCCAGCAAGCCGATGAACAGGAACAGCAGGCAGATCTGCGGCAGAAAAACCACCACCGCCCCCACCCCTTGAATGACCCCCTTGACCAGCAACGCCTGCAAATCCCCCGGCGGAATGTGCCTCCCTACGAAATCTCCCCCAACGCGGAAGAGCCACTGCAACCCATTCATCGGCATTTGCGCGAAACTGAAGATGGTCAGAAACATCAGCGCCATGATCCCGACAAAGATTGCCATTCCGTAAATTTTATGCGTGACAACGCGGTCAATGCGGTCGCTCAAGGTTTCGGACGGCGCCCCAGCCACGGTAGCCACCCGTTGGTGGATCGCGGCGATGCACGCATACCGAGCCTCGATGGCCGCGCCCCGCCAGTCAATGCCGGCGCCTTCCAGCCGCTGGCGCGCGGCGGCGGCTTCCCGGCGGATGTCCGCCGCATATCTCCCCGCGCCGCCGGCCACGAATTTTTCGTCGCTCAAAACAAGGAGCGCCTCCGCTTGCAGCCGCGCCGGCGGCCGGCCATCGTGCCGCGCCAACAGCGCCGCCATCGCGCCGACCTCGGCCTCGTACGCGGCGGGCAAATCGCAAAAAAGCTGTGGCGCGGGCCGGCCCGTTTCGCCGCGCACGGCTTCAACGATTTTGTTTTGCAGTTGACGGAGGCCTTCGCCGGTGCTGGCCACCATCGGGGCCACGGGCGTCCCCAATTCGGCCGCCAATTGGTCGGCGTTGATTTTTTGTCCGATCGTCTCCGCCACATCCACCATGTTCAAAGCAATGATGGTTGGATAGCCAAGCTCCATCACCTGCGTGGCGAAATAGAGGTTTCGTTCGAGGTTGGAGGCATCCACCACCACCACCACCACCGCCGGCGCGGGCACGTCGGGCAGGCGATGGAAAAGCACGTCGCGGGCAATCTGTTCGTCCAACGATTGCGGGCTGAGACTGTAAGTGCCGGGCAGGTCCAGCACCGTCAACGGCAGATCAGGAGGGCTGGATTGAAAGCGGCCTTCTTTGCGTTCCACCGTGACGCCGGCGTAATTGCCCACCCGCGCGCGCAAGCCGGTCAACGCATTAAACACGGTGGTCTTGCCCGAATTGGGATTGCCGGTCAGGACGACATAGGAAGAGGACGGATGCTGCGCAGCCCGCCCGGACTTGGGCGCGGCGGGCCGCGCTAATTGAGACTCAGTCGCAATTGCTCCGGCGTCAGCTTCCTGTTTTGGCGGCGATTCCATGGGGCGGGCGGCGCGGCGGCCTCAACTGGCGGGCTGCACCCAGATTTGCTCCGCCTCCTGGCGGCGCAGAGTCAAATGGTAGCCGCGCACCTTGATTTCCACCGGGTCGCCCAGCGGGGCGAAGCGGACCAATTGGACGCTGGTGCCGACGAGCAGGCCCATTTCGAGCAAACGTCCGCGTTGATCAGGCCGCAGTTTGATCTCGCAAACGGTGGCGGCGGCGCCGATTTTCAGCGCGGTCAGGGGTTGCGAGGTCATGGAATCAAGCGACCTTCTGGCGGGAAAGCGGCTCGACCAGGATTTTATCGGCCAGGCGCGTGCTGATGCCCAGGCGGGCGTTGCAGACTTGGCAGATGAGATTGGCTTGGCGGCTGAGGAGTTTGATTTTTTGCTCCTCGCAGAAACCCATCTCGCGCAGGCGGTGGGTGACCTCCGGCGACGCCGACAACTGTTTGATGCGCACCGCCACGCCCGTGTTGACACGGCTTAACGGGCACAGAAACGGCTGGGGACAATGACCGTCCCCGTCGTCCGGCTGCGGTTGCGGTTGCGGCTCCGGCTTCTTCACGCATGGAACCTAGGGCAACTGAGACTCAGTTGCAAGAGCGAACTGGGCCGTTTTTGGCGCGAGGCGCTTTGCATCCTGCTATTTTAACGGATTAACGGCGCGGACGCGGAGTGCTTTGAAATGGTCAACGTCCACCGTGGCCACGGTCAAATCTTCCAGTTCAGCGACGGCGGCATGAAGTCCATCACCCAGCGGCACGGTTTTCCCCGCGCGCCGGGCGCTGGCGAGCAGTTCCCCCGCCTTCTCGCAGACTTGGTGATCGAGTGGCACGGATTCCGATAGTGAAACAAACGAGTCCCAATAGTTTTGCCAGCGTTGTTGCTTGCCCGAATCAGTCCAAGGCTTGCCCGCGATGTATTCCGCGACTGTGGCGTCGCAAATAAAAACTTCATGCCGGGCGGCGGCCACCCACTGGCCCAGATCAAAATTTCTGCGCTCGCCTTCCACCAGCAACGAAGTGTCAATCAGGATTCTCATTTCGCTTTGTCCGTGGCGGCAAGGTTGGCGGAGATTTCCCTGGCCGTGTCAGCGTCCAAAGGAGAGCGGGAACGGTAGAGCTTGGCGAAGGCCTCCGCGCTCATGCCGGTTTTCTTGACGCGATGCGTTTTTTCAGGTGTGATGAACCAGCCCCCCGGCTGTTCGCGCACAATGTAATGCTGGCCGTCAACCAATCCGCGAATGGTCAACCGGCTTTTGTCAGCTTTGGCTACCGTCGTCATACGGGAAAATTCCCACAAAAAAGCGCGCGCGTCAAGCGCCTATCGGGCATTGCCGGAAATATACATGTCCAGCCAAGTAGTGTTGGATTGGGTGGTTTCCCCATGCGTGAATGGCTCGCGCGTGAGGAAATCGAATGTTTAAACGTCTTTCGCGTGATTTAAGCGGGCTTGCTCTGTCATAATTGGGATGGATATGAAGTCGAGGATTCCGAACTTCAAAGCCGTAAATCCGTCCCGATCTGCCAAGGCATTTACTTTGGTCGAACTGCTGGTAGTGATTGCGATCATCGCCATTCTCGCCGCCTTGCTGTTGCCGGTCCTGAGCCGCGCCAAAGCCAGCGGCAATCGGACCACCTGCCTGAATAATCTCAAGCAAATCGCCACAGGGGTGCAAATGTATGCCGGTGATTTCAACCAAATTATGTTCCCCATCACCAATTCCACCGGCTTCGCGTTTTACGAATGGACGGCTTACGATCCATTGATGAGAAATTATGTCAGCTTGAAGGGCGCGCCTTCGCCGCAAGACAAACTGTTCGCCTGCCCGGCGGATACATTTTACTATTGGGGTCCGGGCAGCGAATTGGTTCCTCAAGGTGAGCATCTTCAATCCAATACCAGTTATTCCAGCTACGGTTTCAACGCCGGAAACGCCGTGTTTCGCCCCTCCAAGCCCACCTTTCCGGGGATGTTCCCTGGGATTATGGGGAGCAAGTTAAGCTCCATTGAAATCCCGGCCAAAACGGTCCTGGTTGCGGAATTCCCGGCCAGGGATGGCTTTTCCTGGCATCAACCTTCGCCTCCAGGCAAACAATATTACAACAATGCACCGAACATGTTGAGCTTTGTGGACGGCCATGTCAGTTACGTCAAAATGTACTATGGCTCGAACAACCCCTCGCAATTAACCCAGCACCCATTGGTCTTCAACCCGCCTGCCGGATACGATTACCAGTGGAGTGGAGACTGAGTGGCATGATTTGGAAAACTCCAAGTGACTCTGTAGGCTTCCAAACTACACCGTGGTTTACAAGGCTTATCCGTCAATGTGGTAACAGCGAGTTCAAGTAGAATCTTGCCTCGCGTGAAGGGTCAGAAAAAGGGGCAGTCCTCGGAAGTTGGTATTTCCACGCGCATTTGAAAGGCTCGACCTCACCCCGGCCCTCTCCTCCATCCGCCTTCGCCGAGGCTACGGCGGACGAGGGAGAGGGAGAATCGTCCGCCGCATTCTTTGTAATCCGCAAGACGCCGTTTGCCAGAGGCTCATCCGTAAAACCAGAAGCAGGCGCTACCCATTCCTTCTCCTCGAAGATCCGCCATAGCCTTGGCGTCGGCGGACGGGGAGAAGGTCAGGATGAGGGCGAGCCAAACAACCGACTTTCCCAGTTTGCGTCCATTCGGTAAATTCCCCTCATGGAAAGCCGATGGGTTCTTGATATTGGCATCTCATTTCATCCTCTATTAATCCCGCCTCCAGGTCTTCTTTGCGTGGCGGCTCGCCGCGCCTGCGCCCGCTTGGCGGGGCAGCGTTCCATCAAGAATGGCGAACTTATTCCATTTCCCAATGACAATCGGTGCGATGGTAGGGCGGCGCTGCTGTGCCGCCGGGTCTGTAGGCTGCGCGGCAGCGCAGCCCTACCGTACCCGAGAGGGGAAAGTATCCGATTATCCGTGAGGATTGGCATTAGCCCGAAAGGCGGCGTAGGACGAAAAGAATTGAATATCTATGGTTGCATTCCCATCTAAGTGTGGTAGTATGGAATAGGTGTGGCGCTTAGGCGCCCTGATCTTTGACATTTTGCAAAGGGGGAAAGTAGAAAGCAGAAAGCAGAAAATGGAAATTGGGCGGTCCTTCCGGCGAAGGCAATCGCAGGGAATTCCTCGCTTCTGCCGTGGAAGGCCAGAGGCGGGACGCCTCTGCCACTCTTCCCGGCCGAAAGTGGCAGCGGATGCGGAACAACACAAGAGCGGCCCGCTTTGCGGGCTGTCCCGCCGCTGTTCTGCGTCGCCGTCCAGGGCCTGACAGGACGACGGCAGACTCCAATACCGCCTAATACCGGTCAATACCGCCTAATACCGCCTAATACCGCCTTCGGAAAAAATAAAATCGGGAAAATTCAGTCATGGAGAACAAGGCGCGAAGCCTCGTCCAAAGACGAATGGCCGCGAAAGAGCACAAAGATCGCAAAGGAAAGCAAAACAATTGACATAACATCTTGTCTATGAGTTCCTTGCGTTCTTTTGCGGAAAAAGTCTTGTCTGGAAAACCAGCCGGCCAAACTCACGCAAGTCGTTGATTTCCATGATAATTCCAGATAATTCCGGGTTATTCCTTCAAGACTTGCGTTGTATTTTGGCGCCCAGGGCGCGCAATCGCTCGTCAATGCGCTCGAATCCGCGGTCAATCTGGCCCACGTTCTGAATGACCGATTCGCCTTCGGCGCAGAGCGCGGCGATCAGCATCGTCATCCCGGCTCGAATATCGGGGCTGGTCAGCCGCGCGCCCCGCAGCTTGGCCGGTCCGATGACCACCGCGCGGTGCGGATCGCACAGGATGATTTGCGCCCCCATCGCAATCAGGTTGTCCACGAAGAACAGGCGCGACTCATACATTTTTTCGTGTATGAGAATCGTCCCGCGGCATTGCGTGGCCGTGACCAGCGCGATGGACGTCATGTCCGCCGGGAATCCCGGCCAGGGCGCGTCATCAATCTTGGCCACGGCGCCGCCCAGGTCGTGCGTTATCTCCAAAGACTGCCCCGCCCGCACGAGCAGGTCGTTCCCCTGCGCCACCACTTCGACACCGAGCCGGCTGTAAATCTGAAGGATCATGCGCAAGTCATCGTGGCAGACATCCTTGATCAACAGCTTGCCGCCGGTGACGGCGGCGACGGAAATAAAGCTGCCGATTTCCAGGTAATCCGGCCCGATGCGATGCCGCCCGCCGTTCAAACGGCCCACGCCCTGAATGCGAAGAATGTTGGAGCCGACGCCTTCGATCTTGGCCCCCATTCGCGCGAGCATGCGGCAAAGCCCTTGGACGTGGGGTTCGCCGGCGGCGTTGCGCAAGGTCGTTTGGCCGTCGGCCAGCACGGCGGCGCAGACGGCGTTCTCGGTGGCGGTGACGGAGGCTTCGTCCAAGAGAACGTCTGCGCCTTTCAGGCGCCGCGCTCTCAACTCAAACCCTCCAGGATGAGTGATGACCTCCGCACCGAGCGCCTGGAGCGCCAGGATGTGTGTGTCAAGGCGTCGCCGTCCGATGCGGTCGCCGCCCGGCCTCGGCAGGAAGACGCGCCCTGTGCGGGCCAGCAACGGGCCGGCCAGGGTGACGGAACCGCGAAGCTGGGCGCAGAGCGCTTCGGGAAGGTCGGACTTGGGGTCTTGCGCCGCCTGCACCGTGGCAGAGTTGCCGGAAGTTTCCACCTTGACGCCCAGAGCGCGCAGAATTTCCTGCATCACCGCGACGTCGGCGATGGAAGGCAGGTTTTCCAGCGCCACCGGCTGGTCTGTCAAACAAGCTGCCGCAATGGCTGGAAGCGCCTCGTTCTTGTTTCCCTGGGGAACGATTTCCCCGGAAACCGCCGATCCGCCGATCACGTGAAATCTGTCATGGATCAGGTTCATCAGAAGCACATGATGCACTCATCTCTGGGCCGGAGGGATGGACTCAAAGAACTGAATTTTGACAGGATTAACAGGATTTACAGGATGTGGCATCAGAAATAATCCCTCGCCGTTTGGGGAGAGATTCGTGCGCCGAACTTCATCCTGTTCATCCTGTAAATCCTGTCTCAAAATCTTCCTGTTGTGTTCTTCGACTAAATGGATGCGGCTTAGTCCTTGATCAAGGTGCCGAATCTGCTCTTGGCTTCTTCAAACCAGATCATTTCGCCTTGGCACTAATCCTGACTTTACCACACCTCACCACCCCTCGCGCCGCCCCAATCCGACTCTGAAGGCCTGTTCGCCGGGCGCACTTTTGCTAGGAGCGAGCGCAAAGTGTGACGCTTGCGACGGACAACGGACAGGCTTTCACGCGGCTCTTTGGCCCGCGTCTCTGCCAACAAAGTGTCGTAAAAGTCTTCCCACATCCGGCCATGCCGGCGCAAGTCAATGACGGCGGCGGTTTTTGTGCCGCGCGAATCAATCATGAATGAAATTCCGTTCATCTCGGCAGTTTAGCGGATAGGCGGACAAACACCAGTTCATTCCCATCGCTCCTTGTGAATTCGCCGCTCTTCGTGTATTCTCCGTCTTCATGATTTTGACGGCGAAGTTCCGGCTGGCGGCGTTGGGCGTCGCGGCGGGGTTGATGGGCGTGCTCATCGCGCTGGCCACCATCCTGTCGCAAAAGCAATCCGGGGAACTGCGTGTCCAATTGAACATCGTTGATTCCGAAAGCACCGGCATCTCCGAGCACTTCAAAGACTCCCTGCGCGATGTCAACACCATCCGGCTCCGTTACACCATGGACCACGACCCGGCCGCCTGGCAGCAATTCCTCAACGCCAGCCATGAACTGGGTTCGTGGCTGGATAAACAAGCTCCCAAATTGAACACCGGCCGCGAGCAGGACCTGCTACGCCAGGTCAAAACCGCCTACGACGACTACCTGGCTGCGGCCCGGCAAATGTATCTCCGCGACCAGACCAACCGCACACCGAAGGATGTGCTGGCCGATTTCAGCAATTCCCGCACGAATTCACAGCATCTGTTCGATCTGGGCCAGTCGCTGGCCCGGGCCCATTACGAATCGCGCAACCAAGTGCTGGCGCGAGCCAACGCGACCCTGGGCCAATTGCGCCAATCGGTCCTGGCCCTGGTGGCGCTGCTCTTTTTGTTTGGCCTCGCCCTGGCGCTCCTGGCCTACCGCGATTTGATCGTTCCTTTGCGAGTCAAACTGGTGGAAAGCCAATCTCTGGCCGAACGGCACGAAAAACTCGCCTCGCTGGGCTTGCTGGCGGCGGGCGTGGCGCACGAAATTCGCAATCCCCTTACCGCCATCAAGGCCGCCGTGTTCATCCAGCAAAAAAAATTCCCGCCCGCGTCGCCCGAGGCGGCCGACGCCGCGCTGGTGCAGCGGGAAATCCTGCGCCTGGAGCGGATCGTGACCGAGTTCCTCCAGTTCGCGCGCCCGGCTGAACCGGAGTTGGCGACCATCCCCTCCGATCAACCCTTGAAGGAAGTCCAATCCCTGCTCGGTCCGGCCCTGGCCAGAAACAACATCCGGCTTTTGCTCGAAGATTCCGCGCCGCTTCCTGTCAAAGTTGATGGCGAACAAATGAAACAAGTCTTGATCAACCTGGTGCAAAACGCCGCCGACAGCATCGGCCGCGACGGCGCCATCACCTTGCGCTCGCGCGCGGATCGAAAGCCGCTGGCGCAAGGGGAGACCGACGTGGTCATTCTGGAGGTGGCCGACACCGGGCCGGGTATCGCGCCCGAGGTGGAAAAGCGGCTCTTCGATCCGTTCTTTACCACCAAGTCGGAGGGGACAGGCCTGGGGCTGTCCATTGCCGCGTGCATCGTGCAGAAACACGGCGGGGCCTTGCAGTATCAGACGCAGGTCAACCATGGCACGACTTTCGGCATCATTTTGCCCCGGGCCGCATGAGCGCCGCCGCCAAAATCCTTTTGATCGAGGATGACCAGGGCATCGCCGACACATTGCGCCGCGTACTGGCGGAGGAAGGCCACGAAGTGACCGTCGAACGGCGGGGCGACGAGGGTCTGGCATGCGCGGGGCGGAATTCCTTCAACCTGGTGATCACCGATTTGCGCCTGCCCGGTCTTTCCGGCCTGGAATTGGTGCGCCAATTGCACGCCGCTCAACCGCGCCTGCCAATCATTCTCACCACGGCCTTTGGCACCACTGAAACGGCCATCGAGGCGACCAAATTCGGCGCTTACGATTATTTGCTCAAGCCTTTTGACATGCCGCGTTTGATTGAATTGGTGCGCAAAGCGGCCGACAGCAACCGCCTGATGTCCGAGCCGGTCAGCCTGGGCGAGGCCGGCTCGCATGACGCTTTGGTCGGCCAGAGCGCCGCCATGCAGGTCATTTACAAGGAGATTGGCCGCGTGGCTTCCAAGCCGGTCACGGTTTTGATCCGCGGTGAAACCGGCACTGGCAAGGAATTAATCGCGCGCGCCATTTACCAGCATAGCGAGCGGGCCGGCGCGCCGTTCATCGCCGTCAATTGCGCCGCCATTCCCGAAACGCTGCTGGAAAGCGAACTGTTCGGGCACGAAAAAGGCGCCTTCACCGGCGCGCAAACACGGCGCATTGGCCGTTTCGAGCAAGCCCAGCGCGGCACGATTCTCCTGGATGAGATCGGCGATATGACGCCCGGCACGCAGGTCAAGTTGGTGCGGTTGTTGCAGGAAAATTGCCTGCAGCGGCTGGGGGGAAAGGAGAATATTCCTCTTGACGTTCGAGTCATCGCCTCGACCCACCGCGACCTGGAGACGGCCATCCAGAGCAAGGAATTCCGGGAGGACCTTTACTACCGGCTCAATGTCGTGGTCATCGCGCTCCCGCCCTTGCGCCAGCGCCGCGAGGACATCGCCGGCCTGATCCGCTACTTTCTGCAAAAGCACGGGCCGTCATTGGGCAACGCTGAACCTTCCATCCTGCCGGAGGCGATTGAGTTCCTGCAGGCGCAGCCCTGGCCCGGCAACGTGCGCCAGCTTGAGAATATCGCGCGCAAGGCGTTGTTGCTGGCGCAGAACTACACCGTGACGGCGGATCATGCGCGCGCCGCCCTGGACAAAACCGCGGCGCCGAACTTCTCCCCCAAGCGCGCCTTTGGCGAGTATGTTGAGGATCTCCTGGCGGCCGCCCGGCGCGGGGAATTGGCCGACGCCCATGCCCGCGCCATGGGCGAAGCGGAGCGCGAATTATTCGCCCGCGCCATTGCGGAAGCCGGCGGCAACCAGGCCAAGGCCGCGCGCTGGCTGGGAGTCACCCGCGTGACGATGAAAGCCAAACTGGTGCAGTTCGGACTGTTCGCGGGCCATGACTCCGAGCCACGCCCATGGGACAATCTCAAGTCATCTTCTTCTTGACTTCGTCCGGCACCGTGATTTTGGTCGCGCCGATGTCTTTGATTTCCACGGTGGTCGTAACATCTCGATCCATGTCCTCGCCATTGCGGGTCACCGTGCCCGACACCTTGGTCTGGTATCTGGTCATCACTCCGTCTTTGATCCAGAACTTCACCGAGCCTTTGGCATTGGAGATCGCCGGCCCCTGGCCGCCGCGACGTCCCCCGAAGCTCAGCAGATTCTTGGCTCCTTCCTCCGTCAAGTCCCCCGCGTAAAGGTCGCCGACCTTGGTGAGGTCTTTGGTCGTGTCGGCGATCTCGTCCGCCTGGACGGCGGGAGCTTTGAAGTTTTTCATCCGCATGGCCAGGAAGCGGGTGAAGTTGAAGCCGCCGCCGCCATCATCCTTGGCGGCATCGTCCAATGATTGCCACCCGTCATCGGTTTTGATGGCGCCTTTGCCGTCCTTGGCGTACGCTTCGACGGTGTTGTCCCGCGTCGTGAAATCCTGCCAGACGAGTCCGTCTTTTTGTGTTTTGCCGTGGCTGGGGCCGGGGCTGAATTGCGAACTTTCCATTTTGGTGGTCCAGCTATAATTCTCCGCGTCGGCCAGCTTTTTCGCGGCGCCTTTGACGTCATCTTTGTCGGCGGCCAGGAGCGATGCGGCCGCCAGGAGAGCTGTGGAGCAAACGAGTAGTGATTTCATATTGATGCCTTTGTCTCAACTCATCTTGGTCTTGGCTTCGTCCGGCACCGTCAGTTTGGTCGTGCCGATGTCTTTGATCTCAACCGTGGTTGTTATGTTTCTGTCCACGTCCTCGCCATCACGGTTCTTTGTCGTGCCCGAAACGTTGTACTGGTATTTGGTGATCACGCCGTCTTTAATCCAGACTTTGACCGAGCCTTTGGCATTGGAGACGGCGGGCGCATTGCCGCCACCGCCGCGACGGCCGCGCATGGGAAACAGACTCTTCGCTCCTTCCTCTGTCAGATCGCCGGCATAAACGTCGTCGGTTTTGGCAAGGTCTTTGGTCTTGCCGACAATGTCTTCCACTTGGGCGGCGGGAGCTTTGAAGTTGCGCAGTCGCCCTGCCATGAACCGGGCTGGGTTGGCGCCACCACCACCGCCGCCGCCGCCGCCACCACCGCGAGGAGGGGCCGCAGTCAGGTCAACCGTTTCCCAGCCGTCTTCGCCTTTGATGGCGGCTTTGCCGCCCTTGAAGTAGGCTTCCATGGTGTTGTCCCGCATCGTCAATTCGGTCCAGGTGAGGCCGTCCTTTTGTGTTTTGCTGTGGGCGGGAGGGATTTCATTTTGCCCGGTTTCCACCTTGGTGGTCCAGCTATAGTTGTCCGCGTCGGCCAGTTTTTTCGCGGCGCTCGTAACGTCATCCTTGTCGGCGGCCAGGAGCGAAGCGGCGGCCAGGAGTGTGGCGCATGCAATGAGAGATTTCATAGTTATCTTTCTGTTTATTGTTGACTGATTTGAGTTTCGTTCTTTGAGGGGCCATCAACGACGTGACCCAGTTCCCGCAGCCGTTGCAGCTTGTAAATCAAGGCGCGGCGGCTGATGCCCAGGGCTTTGGCGGTGGCAGTGCGGTTGAAATCGTTCTTGCGCAACGTCTGCAGGACGGCTTGCGCCTCCACTTCCTCCAGCTTTTTGGCGTCCGCCGATTCCACGGCGGAGGACGGATGCGCGCCCGGACGGATGCGGGCGGGGAGATGCTCGGCGACGATCAGATCGCCGCGGCAAAGCAAGGAGGCGCGTTCCATGGCGTTGCGCAGTTCGCGCACGTTGCCGGGCCAGGAATAGGCCTCCAGGCAATTGGCCACGGAGGAGGAAAGGCGCGCGCGGTTCTGCGTCAATCCGGCCAGCATTTGGTTGGCCAGAGGGAGGATGTCTTCCCGCCGCTCGCGCAAGGGCGGGACGTTCAGTTCGACCACGTTCAGGCGGTAAAACAAATCTTCGCGGAAACGGCCGGCTTTGACTTCCTCCTCCAGATTGCGGTTCGTCGCGGCCAGGATGCGGGTGTCAGAGTGAATTTCGGTGTTCGAGCCGATGCGCTGGAAACGGCCATCCTGGGCGACGCGCAGCAGTTTGGCTTGAAGTTGCGGCGCCATGTCGGCGATTTCATCCAGAAAAATGGTGCCGCCGTCGGCCAGTTCAAAGCGGCCTAAACGCTGGGAGGCGGCGCCGGTGAAGGCGCCCTTCTCGTGCCCGAAAAGCTCGCTCTCCAGCAACGTCTCCGGTATCGCGGCACAATTGACCTTGACCAATTTTCCGGCGGCGCGCGGACTCCAGCCGTGGATGACATCGGCGACGACTTCCTTGCCGACGCCGCTTTCGCCCGTGATGAGCACGCGGCTCTCCGACGCGGCCACCAGCGACACATCGCCAAAGAGGGCCTGCATGAGCGGGCTGGCGGCGACAATGTTGGGCGGCAATTGTTTGCCGGAATCGAATTTAAGCGGAGCGCGCTGCGACAAGCCGGTCGCCTGGCGGACGGAGGCCAGCAGTTCATCCAGATCAATCGGTTTGGAAAGATAATTGACAGCGCCGTCGCGCATGGCGCCGACGGCGTCGCGGACATCGGCATAAGCGGTGACCAGGAGAATGGGAAAGGAACCGTGTTCCCTGCGCGCCAGACGCAAGGTGTCCAGGCCGGAGAGGCCGGGCATGCGGACATCGGAGATCATCATGTTGATCTCCTGTTCGCGCAGCACCTCCAAGGCGCGCTGGCCGGAGGCCACGGGCACCGTCTCAAACCCCTGGCTGGTCAGGAACGAATCCAGCAAACTGCGCTGGCCGGCGTCGTCATCCACGATCAGGAGCCGGGGGGCAGGCCGGCTGGACTCTGGAGATGCGGCAGGCACGTTTTTCACTCCTTGGCCTTTAGTTTGACGTGGGATATGCGGAAGAGGGCGCCGGCGGGTTCATTGGCCAGGCATTGAATCTCCCAGCCGTGGGCCAGGACGATCTGCTGGACGACCGAGAGGCCGAGGCCGGTCCCTTCCGTGTGCGTGGTGAAATAGGGCTTGAAAACTTCGCTGCGATTTTCGGCCGGAACGCCCGGGCCGTTGTCGGAAATCTCGATGAAGGCCTCCTCATTGCTGCGGCGGCTGGCCCGGATGCGGATGACTCCCTGCGCCGGGACGGCTTGGATGGCGTTGAGCACCAGATTGAAGAGCGCCTGGCGCAAAAGCTGTTCGTCGGCCTCGATGACCACCGATTCCACCAGGACTTCGAGTTTGATCTTTTTCTCTTCGATGTCGTAATTCAAGGCCCGAGCCACCTCGCCGGCCACGGCGCCGAGATCAGTCGCGGCGCGGCGGACTTCGCGCGGGCGGGAGTAATTGATGAACTCGTTCAATTGGGCGGTGACGCGGTCGGTCTCATTGATGATGTCGCGGGACTTGGCGGCGATTTCGGGCGCGATGTTCTCCTGTTTGGCGACAAGCTGGGCCAGGCCGCGGATGATGTTGAGAGGATTGCGCGTTTCGTGGGCCAGGCCGGCGGCGGCGAGGCTCAGTTCCTTGAGATGCAAGTTTTGTTCGCTGGCGCGGACCAGGCGCAGTTGCAGTTCGGAAGTTTGAATCATGCTGCGCCAGGCCACGGCATATCCAGCCATCGCCACCGTGCCGAGAAGGCCAATGATGACGCGCATCCAGAGGTCATTGCTCTCCTCTGTCAGAATCCGTTGGGCGGAGAGGACGACCACGAAAGTTTGGGCGCTCTCTTTTTCGATGAGGGCTTGGTAATCTGCCTCTTTCATCCAGTACGGCCTCTCCCTGCCCAAATCAAACCGCCGGGGAGGCCGATTGCTGGAGGTCAAGGACGACGCCGCAGGGTTATTGGAATCGGCCGCCAGGCGATTGGTGAACATGGATCTTAATTCCTCCCGGGGCATGACCAATTCTCGCTCCATGTTCGTCCCCAGATCAACCGGATATTTCAAAATGGCTGTCCCACCGCCCCAATAGACGCCTCCTTCGAATTCATTGGGCGGCGGAAGTTCGATGTGCTCCCCGGCCGAGGCCACGACCATATCGGACCTGTTGAGCACCTCAACCGCGCGAAGTTCGTTGGTGTCAACCAACGCCCACAGCGCGGCCTCGAGGCTTTCCGTGGTGATCACGCTGCGGGAAAACCTGGGCGCGCGCATGAGTCTGGCGCAAGTGCTTGACCTGGCACGGCAGTCCTTGACCAGGTTTTCGTGCAGTTCTTTGCTCTTGCTGATGTGTTCCGCCGCCTGCCAGCCGAGCAGCGCGCCCCAAACGGCGGCCAGCATCCCATAGACGGCCCAACTGCGAACGGTGATCATGTGTCAAGTTTACCGTTGACGGGGTGGAATGGCAATGAGCGGCGCGGAGTTTGTCGCCGGCGCCGTCTTGGGTTCCCCGGATTCCAGATATTGGTTCAACTCCTTCTGCGGGAAGGTATGCGGCGCCATTGGCATCCGTCCCCGCTCATCCTGGCTCATCCGCGCCAAGTCCGTTGGCGTCCGCACCACGTAAGGCGTCAGCAGGATGATCAACTCCTGCTTGACAGTGGATTGGACTTTGTGATGGAACAACTGGCCCAAGCCGGGAATGTCGCCTAAAATCGGCACCTTGCTGTCCGTGCTGGTTTTGTTGTTCTTCATCAAGCCGCCGATGACCACGGTCTGGCCGTCCGGCGTCACCACGACGGTGTTGGCCGACTCGATGGCGATGGCCGGCACCGTGATGGCCACGCCGTTGGTGGTGGTGCCGATGGCCTGGCCGAGGGCCGGATCAACCGAGGAAATTTGCGGGGCCACGATCATTTCGACCATGCCGTCGGCGGTTATATTAGGCGTGACATTCAGAATGATGCCGACGGAGAGCCACTGGATGGCTGTCTGGGCGCCAAAAGTGCTCAGTATCACGCTGGAGGGGACTGGAATCTGGTAGCCAACCTGAATGCTTGCCATCTGATTATTGCGAGCCAGGATGGTGGGACGGGAAAGGATTTGGACGTTCCCGATTTCCTCGATGGCGCGCAAGGTCGCGGAGAAATCGTCGCCGACGACGCTGTAAATGCCTGCGCCAGGAAGGGTGGTGATGCCCGAAGTCGGCGTGTTGCCTTGCCCGGCCAGACCGAATATGCTGGAAGCGGTGTTGGTCAGTCCGGCATGGAGGTTCTTGGTGACCGTGCCCTCGACGCCGATGTCCGACCCCTTGTTATAGTCCACTTCCAGGAAAACGATCTTGATCAAAACTTGCGGCTTGGGTTTGGCCAGATTAGCAACCACATTGCTGACATACGCTGTCGTCGCGTCATCGGCGATGACGAACACCTGCCCGGTATCCCTATCCACGTAAAAATTGGCCGAACCGACCTGCCCATTGCCGGGACGGTCAATGGGCGCGGTGGTGGAAGTGCTGCTGGCGCCGGTGCGGCCCGCGCCACCACCGCCACCACCGCCACCGCCACCGCCTCCGGGTCGAGTCGTTTGAGCCAGGACGGGAAGGACTAGGCAGCAAAGCGCCAAAGCCGCCCAGCGGCGGGCGGGAAGTTTCGATGATGGGATGACCATAATTCTCCGTCTGTAATATGAAAGCCTTGGGTTAATGCACGCCGGTCGAGCCTGTGGTGCCGGTGCTCGTCGAGAGGGTTTGCATGGCGGAGGTCTGGGCGTTGGCGGCGCCCGTGTAACGATTGCCGATCGCTGTCGCGGTTTGGGTGGAGGTCGGCGCTTTGGCATTGGCGCTGGCGAACAATCCAGTCAGGGTCTGTTCCACGGTGGCCGGATCCGCCCCGCCAAAATCCAGGGCTGTGACCCTTTGCACGCCCTGTGTGCCTTGATCCAAATCTTCTATGACTCCCCTGATTTGTTTCATCATGTCCTGCGAAGCGGTGACGATGACCGCCTGAATGCGGCGGTCGGGCACAGCCGTGACGGTAAGCTCGCGCTTCATCCTCTGACTTTGATTATTGGCAGATTGCTGCCCAAAACCCCCGAATCCCCCTCCGAACCGGAAACCCATCGTGCGATTATTCTGATCCGTGTTCGCGGTGGTGGATGGAAACATGGCCGTGATCTCATCGGCGATTTCTCCCGGATCGGCATGGTGCAAGTGGAAGACATGCATCTCCGTGATGTCCTGGCTGGGTTGGTCCAGATTAGTGATGACGTTAATGATATCGCGCATGTAGTCCGGCGGCGCGCTCGAAATGACCGCATTCAATTGATCGTCGGACACGAAGACCGCTTTCGTGGATACATTTTTCGAGGCGTCGTCGTTGTTTCCGCCACCGCCGCCACCACCGCCGCCGCCGCCAAACATGTTCATGGGGTTGAACCCTCCGCGACCGCCGGCGCGGCTGAAGTTATTGCGCGTGTTGGCGCGCGTAATGTCGGAATCCGCGGTTTGGAAAATTTCCTTCAATTCGGCTGCGACTGATTTGGCGTCGGCGAATCTGAGCACCGTAACGTTGACTTCGGAAACAGCCGAGCCGTCCAGGTCATTGATAATCTCGTCAATTCGGCGGATGTCCTTCTGCTGGGCGGTCATGATGATGGCATTGCCAGCTTCGTTGGCCGTGAGTGTGGCGCCGCTGGGTTTCAGCGGTTCAAGGTCTTTGATCAGTTGCGGCGCGCTCAGCGTGTGCAAAGGCAGAATAGCCGTCACGATTTCGTCGTCCATCAGTAGGTTCGTGTAGGTGTTGGGGACTTTGATCGGCGTGAGCGCGTAAGTCTTGGCCCGCTCGGCGTCCATAACGGTCAGAGTGCGGCCTTGCAGGATGGCGGCGTAACCGTTCTTGCCCAGTTGGTCATTGAGCAGAGTGACAATATCGTTGGTGCTGATGGGTTGCTCGGCGACCACGCTGACTTTGCCCTGCAAATTCACATCCGAAACGACGATAATCCCCGCCTTGGCGCTAAGATAAGTCAGCACGGCATTCAGAGGGACATCGTGGAAGTTGAGCACCAGGCCGTTGGTCGGCGCCGGCTCGGTATTGGCCGGCGTGGTGGACAGCGGCGTGGCCGGCCGATCCGGCGGGGTCGCCGGTTGGTCGGGTGTGGTGGCGTCTGGCGGCGCATTGGTGGCGTCCGGCGGCGCGTTGGTCGTGTCGGGCGGCGCGTTGGTGGGATCATCCGCGGCGGTGACTAACCATGCGGTTGTAAACGTGGCCAATAGGATTGCTACAATGTGTTGTTTTTTCATTTTTGCTCCTGTTCGAGTCTTCTTTTTCTAAGGAATTCTTCCATGCTGCCAGGGCTGGCCTTGGCGCCGGAGGCCAAGGATGGTGAAGCGGATTCTGTTGAATTGGTGTCGCGTGTCGCGGCGGCGGCGATGTAACCGGAGACGCGCCAAGGCCCGTCATCCTGGCGGCGCAAACTCGCGTTGCTTTCCAGGCTGAGATTGAAAGTGTTGCTGCTGGAATTGGTCATCATCGTCACTGTGCCGGTATTGTCGATTTTGGCGATTTTGAGGTCGCCGATGATGGATTCGCCGTTCGTGTACCATCGCGAGGCCTGAACGCCAGTGCCTGCGAATATTGCCGATCCCACGCCGTTATGAAAGGCCGCCCCGCAAAACGTGATGACATCCACCTTCGCAACGGGTCGGAGCGGGCCTGAGATGCCCTGCGCTCTGCGGCTCTGGTCAAAAATATTGTTGCGCGTGATGATCTGGAACGGATCCGACTCCGCTTTGACCGCCAGGTTGGTGGGCTGCTCCGGCGTCGTCACGACGGGCACAGGCGGGACCGACGATGGATCGGAATCGGTCAGAATTAAACCGCTCAAGCTCAGGCCCAGTGTCAATTGCTTCCCGTTATCATCTTTTGAAGTCAATTCAAACGACTCGACCTTGTTGGCCAGCGGGTCTTTGCTCATGGCCTTGAGAAAATCCCTGACCGTGTCCGGCGTGCCGCTGACGTCGGATCGGCAATCCACGGTGGAAAAATTGGTGTCGCCCTCCTGCTCTTGCGGACGGAAGGAGCCTTGGGTGACGCGCCCGGAACTGACCCAATGGTCGAAGGCGGTGAAAAGCTGGCGTTCGGCCATTGTCGTATCGTTGGCCAGCGCATTGGCCCGCATGGAATTCCACCGGTCGCGGATGGTGGATTCCCGCCGGACCAGCATCGTGCCATCGGAAATCTCCTGTTTCAGTTTGGCGATCTCGCCCGACCGGCTGTGCCAACTGTCCATCAAAGGAGTGATGACAATAAGGTAGAAAACCCACAGGACGACCACCACGCCGGTCGCAATCATCAGCAATTTTTCGCGGTTCTTAGTATCCATGGCCGGCTCCTCCCTGCCATTGAAAAGTCAGCGTGAACTGCACCGGCTTCTGGCCCCGCGTTTCGGGATGCACGTTGGCGATCTCGTTGGTGTCGTCGCTCAACTTGCCGAACACACGGACAAAGGCGTCATTGTCCCGCGCCACGCCCGAACACTCGACCAGGCCCTGGTCGCGCACCAGCATGGATTTGAGGGACACCGAGTTGTCCCTGGGCAAGGTTGCGGCCAGCTTGGCCCAAATACTCACGTCGCGGGAGGCTTGATCATAATAGTCGCGAAACTGTTTGATCTGATCCTGCATGGCGGACAACTCGGTCACTTTTGGCTGGAGCTTGGACCATTGGCCGCGCAAGTTCTGAAGCTGCCATTGCTGGACGCCAAAGGCGATGACGACGCAGCCCACAACCGCTGCCGCGGCCTCGCCCACCCAGATGAGTTTGCGCGTGGACAGCCCTTTGCTCACCCATTGCTGCCACGGCTGCACTTTGGGCGGGAGAAATTCCGGCGTGGTGTCCCTGCCCCGCACCCAGGCAGCAGCCAGCGCGACCGCCGGCGACGCAGCCAAATCCGCCGGCAGCGCCTTGTCAAAATGGGCGCTGGAGGCCTTCTCGGAGACCTCGACCGTCAAACCCATAGCCGTCAGGCGCGGCGAAATCTCTTGGACAAGCTGGCGCGTCATCTCGCCTTGGCCGACAATTCTGATTTTGCCGGCGCCTTCGGCAAAAGCGCCGGGCAACTGGCCCAGCGTGATGCGAATCTCACGCGCGATCAATTCGGACGAAATCCGCTTCATCGCGCCATGTGTCTCAATGGCGCCGTCGAGCGAGCGCAAAGCAACGATGCCGCCGCCACCGGTGACTTGCAGGTCAATGGCGCTGTTCCGAACCAAAAGCGTGATGACGCGCTTGGCGTCGAGGTCGGCGGGTTGCACCGCGGCAATGCCCAAACCGAATGTGACCGGCTTGAGTTTGGCGGCGCGCAAGACCCGCTCCAGAGTATTGAGATTGTTGCGCGGCACGGCCATCAAAGTGGCGTACTGCTCGTTGGCGGCGGGCTGGAAAAGCGAATGGACAATGAATAGCGCCTCCGGGCCGGAATGAAAACCGCGTTCGGCCTCCAGTTGCAGGAAGCCGGCGCGATCGGCCTCCGGCAAATCCGGCACTTTGGATTGCAAAGTCAGCAGCCAGCTTGGCGGCAGGCAGACTGCGCATCTTTTTTCGCGAACACCGGCGGCGTCAAGTTGATTGCGGATTTCCCGCCCGGCCAATTCCGGGTCGTCGGTCAGGGGCGACAACGCCAGGGAGGCGGAAACTGTCTGGCGCACCAGCGTGCCGCCGTTGGAGCGCCGCAAGACGACGGCCTCCAGCCGGTTGCCGTCCAGGGCGATGCCCAGGACGGACGCGGCGCGTTTGGATTTGAACAGATTGATCATTTTACATTTTGGGCTAACAATTGGTCGTGCAGTTTCTTGCCCAGCGGCCAGCCGAGATACGTCAGGTCTTGCCTATAGACAATCAGTGGCGTCCCGCTACTGCAATCAAAAACGAACCGCACCCGCCGGTAGCCGCGGTTATTGTGGCCCACCGCGACCACATCGGCGGCAAATTGGTAGGAAAAAGCCGTCACGAAAGGGCCGGCCGCCTCGAGGGAGGTTGGATTGTTTTCCAAGGCGGGGACGAGCCAGGTGATGGAAGGCGTCAGCGGCGGATTGGATTGGCGGTAGGTCAGCACTTGCGGGGCTATGTTGCTGCCAATGCCGGGAATGCAGGCCAGCGCCGTGGCGGTGGCCGTGTTGATGTTGATCATGTTCGTGCCGGCCGCGTTGTTGATCAGGTACGGCTCGACTGTCTGAAAATCGGTCTCGGACATGCCGGCCCTCTGGCATTGGAGATAAAAATCCAGGACGCTCGTGGGAGTGCTAATGCGAGCGATATATTGGAGCAGGTTCGGGAATTTGGTCTGAAAGAGCTGCTGCAAGCCATTTGTATTGCTGACGACCACGCGCATCGCGCCGTTGGTGGCGACGGCTGATTCGTGGGTCCAGGTGGTGACGTACTCAAATACGCCGGGGTCCAGAATGCCATCCTGATTGTCAAAAGGCGGCAGTTTCATGCCGTCGTTTTCATTCGGGTCCAGGATGCCGTTGAGATTGGCGTCTTCGCCGTAAAGGATGTCCATATTCAACCCATAGACCAGGCGCAACTCATCAATAGTCTCGTAGGGCGCGTTCTTGCTAATATAGGGCGGCTGCAAGGTGGAATAGGTTTCCGATTTTGCCCCATCGGTGCTGGGAGTGGTGCTGCTGCTCTGCCAGTCATACATGGCGGCGGATGTGTTGATGGTCATTTGCGGCAAATTCATGAAGTTGCTCGCCGCAGTATAATTGAGATTGACCTTGCCAGCCTCATCCACCAACCCCCAAAACGGCGTCTCGGACTGCCCGGAAGTTTGCAGGTCGTTGGTATCCCGGCCGATGAGCCAGAACTTGGCGTTGCCTATCTTCACCGCGCTGGCCCGATAATTGGCCGCCGAAGGAATGGTCATCATGTTGATGCGGTTGGCCAGGACGTTGCTGACGTAAAGCGCGGCCCCTTCAACGGCTTGCTCGGCCTCCAGGCCGGCGGCCCGGTTGTCGGCCGCCTTCAAGTCCAGCAGCATGGCATGAGCAAAATAGAGCGTGATGCTGACCAGGCCAAAGGCGACCCAGAGCACGATGACCAGCACCGAGGCCCGGCACGAATTCTTGTTGGCGGGGCGCGCGTTCATTGCAGAGGCGTGATGGTGTTGGTGTTCAGGAGCACATCCACGGGCACGACCAATTCCAGCGGCTGGGCTTGCGCGGGCGCGCCCCGAACCTGCGCCATGTGGATTTGCACCTTGATGGCCAGGGGCAGATTGGTCTCCTGCATCGTGTCCCAATTCTGGTCCCATTGCGTGCCGTCATAATAGAGAAACGTCAAGGACTGGACGCCGCTCAGGATGGCGTGCTGTTCGTCGGGCTGCGTCGGCTGGGCCAGCGGGAGAAGATTGTGCGTGACGGCGCGAATGAGGTCCATGCCCGGCCCGCGATAGCCGTTGGTGGGCGCCATCAGCAAATAATCAATTTTTTGCCCGCAGCTCCACGGCGTCACGCCATCCAATTCGCCGCCGGAAGTGTAAAAATCAGGGCCGACCTGGTTGGGCAGGACGTTGGTGGCATTGACCGATTGCAAGGGGCCGAAATAAACGCCGTTGGTATTGGTTGAACCGACGATGTTGGCCAGATCATGTTCGATAACGTCCAGGGCTTGCTCGACCGGCAGAGTAGCCTCCAGGGAGTTGACAGCGGTGTTGCGCATGTGGAGGGCGGTGAAAAACACGCCGTTGATCGCCACCAGGATGATGGACATCATCGAAATGGCCACCAACATCTCGATTAAAGTGAATGCTCCTACTCTTAATTTATGTTGCGTGTTCATCAGCATCAGTAGATAGCCGTCGAAGTAGTCGTTAACTGCTGCGGCGGCGCCACCAGGGTGCCCAAGTTGACGTCGAATTTCTTGCCTTGGGCAGTGAAGCTGACCGTGAGGGTGGCCTGGATCATCTGGCTGGCGGCGTCCTCGGTCCAACCTTGATTCTTGACAGTCCAGCGGTAGTTTATGCCGTGGTCCTGCACGACCCCGGTCTGGCCGGTGTTCTGCAACTGGCCGGTCACTTTGAGTTCGTTGAGAACCTTGTTGCCGATGCGGGCGGCGATCATGCGGCGCTGGCCGACTTCCCCCGCCATGCTGGCCACGCGCAACCCCTGCAAGGCCACCGGGATGACGATGGCCAGCAACAACAACGCCGCCAGCACTTCGGCCAGCGTGAAGCCGGAGCAATGGCGTTTAACGGCGGTTGGATGGTCCAGTTTTAATGTCATATTCCAAATGAGTCGGCGCTTCCGCGATCCATATCTGGCCGTTTGCCTGGCGCAGGTAAATGTTGGCCGGGCTGGCGTCACTGATAAAGCCGTCGGGCTGGAACCGGATTCGGGTCACCACGCCGTTTTGCGACTTGGTCTGCGACCAGTAATTGGAATGCACCAGCACAGTGGACGGCGCCGACATGACGATCTGCACGGTTGAGTCCACGTCATAAGTCAGTGGCTTGGTCTGCGTCTCTGTGTAACCCGACAAGGCCTCCAGCCCGTAAGAGCCGTTCTTGGGGTTGACCCAGAGTTCGACCGGAACGCCTTCGTCAATGGCGCGGCTTTGCCCGTAGCGTGTCAACGCTAAAAACCGCAGCGCCTCGTTGTCCAGGCCGCGCCCCCGGAAAAAGCCCTTCAAGGAAGGCATAACCAGGCTGACGATGATCACCATGATCACCATGACCAGGGTCAACTCGACCAACGTGAAGCCGGCGCGAAGCCGGGCCTTACCTTTTGACAGTCCAATTTCCATAAACAGTGCCGTCGGGGCCTGTCGCATAGAGATCGTAGCCGCTGGGATTATGGTGGCCGGGACACTCATAGATGTACGGTTTCTGCCAGGGATCCAGCGGAATATCCTTCTCCATGTACGGCCCTTTCCAGTTCAGGGCATCGCGCGGTTTGACCATCAAGGCCTGCAACCCTTCCCGTCCGCGAGGATAGTTGCCGTTATCTACTTCATAAGTGCCCAAGGCTGTGCCAAAAGTTGAAATCTGCGTCTTGGCCGCGGCGATGCGGGCGTCTTCGCCCCTGCCGGCCATTTTCGGCAGCACGATGCCGGCCAGAATGGCCAGGATTGTCATGACCAGGAGCAGTTCCACGAGCGTGAACGCGCCTTGAGTCCGGCGCGCGGGGCGATTTGTTTTGCGATGGGTTATTCTCATATATGTCCTTTCTTTTTATTTGATGTAGTCTTGCATGGCAAAGATCGGGTAGATCATGCCGATGAAAATCGTTCCGATAAACGCGGCGATGAAAAAAAGCATCAGCGGCTCCAAGAACGCCACCGCCGTTTTCAAATTCCGGTCCAGGTCTCCTTCGGTCACGACTGCAATGCGGACCAATTCCTGGTCCAGCTTGCCGCTTTCTTCGCCCACGGAAATCATTTCCAGCACCGAACTGGGGAAAAGCGACTTGCAATCGGACAGGCTGGCCCCCAATTGCGCGCCTTCCTTGACGCGGTCAATGGAATTGGAGACGGCATCCACCAGAATTTGATTGCCGATGGACCGGCGGGCGACATTGAGCGCCTGCACCAAGGGCACGCCGGCGTTGAGCAAGGTGCCCAGCATCCGGCAAAAGCGGGCCATGGCAAACTGACTCAGGAGCGGCCCCAGCACCGGAACGCGGACGATGAATCCTTCCCAGGCGCGCCGGCCGCGCTCGGAGACGATCCAATTGCGCACCAGGAATCCAACCAACGCCAGCCCGGCGGCGATGAATAGGCCGTAGTGCCGAATCCAGTAGCTGACGGCGACGATGATCCGCGTCAACAGCGGCAATTCCCCGCCGAAACCCGCGAACATCGTTTGAAAGCGCGGGATGAAAAAGGTCATCAGGACGATCAACACGCCAATGGACAAAACGAGCAGGATGGCCGGGTAAAGCATGGCCGCGGTGACCTTGCCGCGCAGGTCCCTTTCCCGCAGTTGGAAATCGGCGATTTGCGCCAGCACCAGGTCCAGGAACCCGCCGGCCTCCCCTGCTGACACCATCGCCACATAGACCTTGGGAAAGGTCTCGGGCATGGTGGCCATGGAATCGGCCAATGAAATGCCTTCCACCACCGAATCATAGATGGCCTTCCACTTGGCGGCGGCGGTCGGATTGGATGATTCCTTGCACAGGATGACCAACGCCCGGCTTAACGGCACCCCCGCCGCCAGCAGACTGGAGAGCAGCCGCGTGAATGTCTCCAACATGCGCGGCGTGACGCGCTTGGACTGAAAATTGAATCCGCCACTTGCGGCCGGCGCCGCGCCCGCGCCGTTCTTCACCGGCCCGGCGGCGGACTTTTCCGCCAGACTGATGGGACGCAGCCCCTTTTCTTCCATCTGGCGAAAGGCCTCCTGCCTTCCGCCGGCCTCCAATTGTCCATCGGCGGATTTGCCGTCGGCTTGCAAGGCTCTGTATTGAAAAACGGGCATATTTTATCTAGGCGACTTTGGCGCGCTTTTCGACGGTGAATTCCGCTTGAGGCGTCTGGGCGTGGCCGTTCTTGCCGCTGCCCAGCGACTGGTCCTTGGCCACGCGCATGACTTCCTCCGGCGTCGTGATGCCCATGCCGATCAGGCGCCAGCCATCGTCGCTCAGGCTGTGCATGCCGTTATGCACGGCGACTTCGCGTATTTCGCCGCTGGAGGCATTTTTCAAAACCATCTGGCGGATTTCATTGGTCAGGTCCATCCATTCAAAAATGGCGTGCCGTCCATGATAACCGGTGTTGCGGCATGCCTGGCAGCCGACGCCGCGATAGACCTTGACGCTCTTGGCAATGCCAACCTGCTCCTTGTAAGCGGCGGTGGTCGGCGAGGTGTCTTCCGCTTTGCATTCCGGACACAACACGCGCACCAACCGTTGCGCCAGCACCGCTTCCAGCGACGAAGCCACCAGATACGGCTCAACGTTCATATCCACCAGCCGCGTCAGCGCGCCGGGGGCGTCGTTGGTGTGAAGCGTGGAGAAAACCAGGTGGCCCGTCAGCGAGGCCTGCACGGCGATCTGCGCCGTTTCCTGGTCGCGGATTTCGCCGATCAGAATCACATCCGGATCGTGGCGCAATATCGAGCGCAAGCCGCGGGCAAACGTCAGTCCCGCCTTTTCCGACACCTGAATCTGGTTGATTCCGCGCATTTGATATTCGATGGGGTCTTCAATCGTGATGATCTTGCGGATGTCGTCGTTGATGGCGGCCAGCGCGGTGTAAAGCGTCGAAGTCTTGCCGCTGCCGGTCGGGCCAGTGACAAGTATAATGCCGTGCGGCAGTTCCAGCACGTGATTGAAGGATTTGAGAATCTCGTCGGCCATGCCCAATTGTTCCATGCCCAGCAAGGTCGCCTTTTGCCGCAGCAACCGCATGACCACCGCCTCCCCGTGCAGCATCGGGATGATGGACACGCGGATGTCCACTTCGTTGTTGGCCAGGCGGATTTTGATGCGTCCGTCTTGCGGCAACCGTTTCTCGGCAATGTTCAAATGGCTCAAAATCTTGACGCGGGAAACAATGGCCGGCTGAAAGCGCTTGATTTGCGCTGGCACCGGAATTTCCTGCAACACGCCGTCAATGCGGTAGCGGATGCGCAACTGGTCCTCGAACGGTTCCAAATGGATGTCCGAAGCGCGCAGGTCAATGGCGTCGGTCAGGACTTGGTTGACAAATTTGATGATCGAGGCGTCCTCGGCCGCGTTCTCCAGGTTGGAGTCCTCCTCGCCGCTTTCATCCACCACTTGCAGCGGCGCCACATCGTCCAAAGTGTCAATGGTATCGGCGCCGACGCCCAGGCGGGATTTCATCTCGCGCCGGATCGCCTCGGTCGGAGCCAGGATGGGTTTGACTTTAAGGCCGGTCAGGGTTTTGAGCGTGTCCAAACCTTGCGTGGCAAAGAGGCGGCTGGTGGCCACTTCGATCACCCCGTTGACGCGTTGCAAAGGAAGCAGTTCCTCCTTGAGCAGCACGCGCGCCGGAAAAAGCGAGAGCAGTTCGCGGTCCGGCTCCACGTTTTCCAGCGTCGTGTAACCCAGGCCATATTCCTTGGCCAGCCAGCGCAGGACCTCATCCTCGGACACGAGCTGCGTTTGCGCGCCGGAACGCATTTGTTGACTGAGGATGGAGGCGTCCGTGGCGGACAATTGCCGGGCGGCAACCATCTGCTCGATCAACTGGTTGTCCGGACTCTCCGCTGTTTTTGTTTCGTTCATAATTTTTTCCACCTGTAGCGGTGTTATTGGAACACCGCTACAGAACAATAGACGCCGCCATGGGCGAACTTATTACAATAGACCGCGCAACGTGGCGATGGCCTCCTGCCGGGGCGTCAACACCGAGCGCAATTCTTCCTGGGCTGCGGCCAATTTGGCCTGATTCGCTTTGGCTTCATCCTGCACAATCTTGAGTTTGGCCTTGATCTCCGCCGCCGGGGCTTTGTCATCAATGGCCTTCTGCAAGGCTGTCACGGCTGCGCTGGGCTCGCCAAAAAAACCACCACCGCGAGGACGACGCTGCTGGGCGTTTGTATCGTCGCCATTGCCGCCGCCACCGCCGTTGCGGCGATTTCTCCCGCCGCCCATGAAGCCACGCATTCTCGTAGAGTCCGCTTCCCGACGGGCGTCCAAGACCTTGCTTACTTTGGGTTCAATGGCGGTCCATTCCGCGTCGTCCGTGATTTCCAATTGCTCCTTCGTGCCGTCCAGAAACCGTTGTTTCATTTCGGCAGGGTCGAAGTTCCCGCCGCCACCGCGCCCTTGGGCTACGACCGTACTCGTCCCCAAAGTGAGCATAGCCGCGCAACCTCCGGCTATTAGAGCTTTCTTCAATGTATTCATCATAACTGTTTATTTAGTTAAGGTTAACCTGTTTCGCAGACGCTCAATTGCGTCCCGAATTTTTTGACGTCAACAATCTGCAAGCAATTGACGCGCCAACCGCGTAAGTCGTTCATTTTCAAGGAATGACGAAGATTGTAATGAGGGAATCCCCTATTTAACCGCGCAAATGCTGCTCAGACCTGCGCAAGTCTTGCGCAGCGCGCAAACCTCAAAGCTGGGGAAACCGAACCAGGTTAACCCTTGTCTATGGCAAATTAGGCGCGCCACGCGGGATTTGCAGCCAGACATCCACGCGCGGCGTTTCCCAATTATACGGCTTGTCCAGGATGTCCGGCAAGCCGTCTCCGTTGAGGTCGGCGACGCGGGCTTCGTGAAAATCAATCCCTGTGGAAAAGACCGTCTCGCGAAAATTTCCCTTGCCGTCGCCAAACAAAATCCACGCGGTGGCGTTGGGATTGTCCGGTTCCTTGCGCTCCTCGGACCATTTCGCCATCTCCGCCGCAAAGATGTCCAGATGTCCGTCTCCGTCAATGTCCGCCACTTGCAAACTGTGGCCGTGGATCATGTCCCGCTCCAGCAAATCGCGCCCCACCCAGTCGCCGCTCTTTTCCGGGTTGCCCATGCACTCGTAAAATCGGAGCGGCCCATTGCCATCGCCGGGCGCGATGACGACCTGCGGATATTTGCCGGGCTTGAATTTTCCGGCCGCAATCCGCCCGCCGATGGAGCCGATCTGGATGGCGTCGAACTTTTTCCCGCCGCGATGCTTGAACCACAAATTGCCCGCCAGCAGATCAACCTTCCCGTCCCCGTCAATATCGCACGCGGCCATCCCTTCGGCGTAGCGGAAGGCGGCGTTGCGCGATTCCCCGGCTTCGCCGGAAAAGATTTTGGTCAGCGGCCACGGGCCGGCATGGCGGGGGTCCGGGGGAATCTCGGCCAGAAAGATCGCCTTGGCGCCTTGGTTCCAAAACGCAAGCTGCGGCTTGCCCGTGCCCAGGAAATCCCCGACCGCCTGGTCGTGATGTTGCGTGGCCCCGCCTTTTTTGATCAAGTGTCGCTTCCACGAAACATTGGGATTAAAGTTAGGATAGGGATTTTCCCACCACCACACTTCATCGCTCTGCCAATCACCGCCGAAAATGATGTCGGGATGGCCGTCGCCATCCACATCGCAAACCACGCCGCCGGCCTCGACAGTCAGGAAATTGGATTCGATAACGTAGCGATCCCAACCGCGCGTTGTGCGGCGATACCAGACCAGTGCGGGCGCCTTCTGCCGAAAGCTCAAGACAAAACCATTGGTTCCGTCCCCAGCCAGATCCGCGACAAGCGCGCCGGTCTGTTGCGTGGAGGTTCCCGGCACAGGCAGATCGCCCGTGGCGCTCGAAAGATGCCGCCACCGCAACTCCGCCGCCTGGCCGGAAAAAAGGCCCGCCACGCAAACCATGTTAAGAAAAATCCGTCGTTTCACAATAAGCCGCACTGCATTCATTTTCGTCCCATGTGTCCCATCCGTCCCATTCGTCTCATAGGCCCCCTCCACAATACCATTGCCCACCCCCCTCGTGAAAGCTAAAGTTCCGCCCATGAACCGGCGAGATTTTCTCAAAACCGGCGTGGCCGGAAGCGCGGCGGCGTGGGCCATGACCGCCACTGCCACCGAAGCTCCCCCCTCTCAACCCTTCTTCTTTATGCGCTCCTTCGAATGGTCCGAGGCCACGATCAGCCAATTGCGCTCGGCCATGTTGGCCGGACGCCTCACGGCCGCCGCGATCACACGCCATTATCTTCGCCGCATCCGCGACCTGGACCGGCGCGGCCCCAAACTCAACTCCGTCATCGAACTTAATCCGGACGCGCTCCCGCTGGCCGAGGCTCTTGACCGGGAGCGCAAGGCGCGCGGGCCGCGAGGTCCGCTGCATGGCATCCCCGTCTTGCTCAAGGACAACATCGCCACCCATGACAAGATGATGACCACTGCCGGTTCGCTCGCGCTGGCCGGTTCGATTCCGCCCGCCGACGCTTTTCTGGTGCGCCGGCTGCGCGCGGCGGGAGCGGTTATTTTGGGCAAGACCAATCTGAGCGAATGGGCCAATTTCCGCTCGACCCGTTCCACCAGCGGCTGGAGCGGCCGGGGAGGTTTGACATTGAATCCTTACGCCTTGGATCGCAATCCTTCCGGCTCCAGCTCCGGTTCCGGCGCGGCGGCCTCGGCCAACTTATGCGCCGTCGCCGTCGGCACGGAGACCGACGGTTCCATCACCTCGCCCGCCTCCTACAATGGCCTGGTCGGCATCAAGCCAACTCTGGGCCTGGTCAGCCGCTCCGGCATCATCCCCATCGCCCACAGCCAGGACACCGCCGGTCCGATGACCCGAACCGTGACCGACGCCGCCATTCTCCTGGGCTGCATGGCCGGACCCGATCCGGAGGACCCGGCCACCGCCGCCGCCGCGGGGAATATGGCTCCCGACTACACCGCCTTCCTGGACGCCGCGGCTCTACGGAGGACGCGCATCGGTGTGGCGCGCAAGTATTTTGGCATTCTGGCTGCCGTGGACCAATTGACGGAGGACGCAATCGCCGCCATGAAAAGCCACGGCGCTGTCATCATGGATCCTGCGGACTTGCCCAGTCACGGAAAACTTGGCGACGGCGAGGACGAGGTTCTCTTGCACGAATTCAAGGCGGATTTGAACAAATACCTGGCGTGGCTGGGTCCGTCCGCGCCGGTACGTTCGCTGGCCGAGATTATTGAGTTCAATGAGCGCAACAAAGCCCGGGAAATGCCGTGGTTCGGCCAGGAACTTTTTCTCAAGGCGCAAGCCAAAGGCCCGCTGACAGATCAAACTTATCTTGACGCGCTCGCCAGCAACCACCGCCTTTGCCGTAAAGAAGGGATTGACGCGATCATGGACCAACTGCAACTGGACGCGATCATCGCGCCCACCAGCGGTCCGGCGCATCGCACCGACTTGCTCTGGGGAGACCGCGACACCGGCGGTTGCACGACCCCCGCCGCCGTCGCAGGCTACCCGCACATCACCGTGCCGATGGGTCTGGTGGATGGCCTGCCCGTGGGCCTTTCCTTCTTTGGCCGCGCCTGGAGCGAACCCAAGCTGCTTGGATTGGCCTTCGCCTTCGAACAGATAACCCAAGTCCGCAAACCGCCGCGCTTCCTCCTATCGCTGCCAGCTTGATGCCGCCCACGCCGCCATCCTTCCGGCCCCGCCGATCATTTATTCCAACACGAAATCATTTTCACCACGAAGAGCACGAAGGACACGAAGTATTGAATATGACAAATTATACGATTTTTCTTCGTGATCTTCGTGTCCTTCGTGGTGAAAATTGAGTTGGGGCTGGCCCCGCTGTGACTCTGCGCGAACATTTTCCTGCCGGCAGGGTCTTGGTTTGGGCCTGCGCGCCGTGCCAGGCCGTGGAACGTTGGTTTTGGAACAAGATGTTTTGAACAGGAGAAAACAGAGAGAACAGAGCGTCTCTGGACATTGTCCGTCTCTCCGTTTCCTCTGTTGCCTCCTGTTCGCATCGTGGGTTCGGTTGCGGCTGGCCGCGATGTGCTCTCTTGCGGCCAATTCATCTTTTCTTGCGGTCGGCAGTGGCGGAAATATTTCGGCGGTTTATGACGGAAAAACTTGCAAAGAACCCGCCATTGGCCCAAAATCTCTCCCAGGTTTAGCCATAGACCCAAATCCATCAGACAAGGCCGGCCGTTGATGTTGGGTTCCTGAGAAGCCCGTTGCCGGCCTGAAAGGGAAAGTTGTGAAAATGAAACCGATTCATTGCGGGCGATCAAGGGCGTTCACCTTGATCGAGCTTTTGGTGGTCATTGCCATCATCGCCATCCTTGCGGCCATTCTGTTGCCAGCGCTGGCCAATGCCAAAAAACTGTCCCAGGACACTTTTTGCAAGAACAACATGAAGCAGCTCGCTGTCGCTGTGGGCGTTTACGGCGTCGATAGTCACGACCACCTGCCTTTAATTTGCAATTTTGGCAAGGGATGGGGAAGTGGCCTTCCCCTGGGCATTCCCGGCTACAATCCTAATGCCACGCCGGGTGTTTATCTTCCAAATGCCCTGGCGCCTTACACTGGAACGAATATAAATGCCACGGATACGCTTACGGCGGCGCAATTGAAATCGTATCATCCCGTAGCGAACCTTTATTGCTGCCCGGTGGCCATTACCATCCAAGCCGGTAGCGACGATCCAGGGGATCAGGGCTTTGATGGGGCATTTTACGCTGACAACGACGGGGTCAGTTACGTTTGGATGGCCGTCCATGCGCCCCCAGGGGGTGGCGACGACTACGGGGATCCCATTAGCAATCGCCTAAATACCAAAATACCAAACACCTCCGTCGCGGTGGATATTTGGGAAATTCCCTATCACAATACGATCAGCGCAAATCTTAAATACATGCCGCACAGCAAAGGCCAGAACGTCTGTCATCCCGACGGCTCCGTCTCCCGGTTCAAAGGCTATAGGATCATGCAGGATTGGTATGAGGAAAACAGTTGGTACGGCTGGGAGGCGGCCTACGCCGGTCCGTCCCCGCATGCGCCCTGATGGCCGCAGGCCCGCCTTGGCGGTGCGCATCTCACTTTTTAGCAGCGCCGTAGGCGCGACCTATTTGTAGATCACCGTCTCCCCTAAAGAGCAAAGCCTCGTAGAGGCGGCATCTGCCCTGGCTCCGCCCCGGGTATGCCGCCGCCTGCGGAGCAAAAAAAGTGAATATTTTGTATGGTATTCCCATCAAAGTATGCTAGTATGGAAATGTGAGGCGCTTCGGCGCTTGTTCTTTGAAATAGGGGTTGAAGGCCTGCCTTCTTCCTTTCTTACGTAAGTCATTGATTTCCATGATAATTCCAGGTAATTCCGGTCTTTTTTTCGAAGAAAATTTTAGAACGAAACGCGTCCGGGCGCGAAACACCTGAAAAAACCAGGCCCCGAATGCGTTTTAATTCAGCCAAATTCAGGTGAATTCAGGTCGATTCAGGTAAATTCAACCAAATCGAAAATAAAAAAATGCGCAGGAAGGACCGGCCCTGAAACATCAGCGTTTGGTTGCTCACTCGCCAAAAAGGCGGCGCGGTTACGGTGAAAGGATTTCTTCGGCGGGACGCCAGACGATTGCGGTCGAGAAATCAGAACAACAGTAGGCTGGCCCCCTCAAGCGTGTTGACCGCGTTCCAGGAAAAGTCGTAACGATTGGGGCTCAAACGCCTTGCCTTTGAAAGAATCTGGCGTTTGTTCAAGTTTCATCGTATATTGCGTCGTTTTAGGGGCCAGGTTGAGCATGGCGGCAGGCGCAGAGACTTGCGCGAGTTTTTCACCCACTTGACCTTTGGCCCAAAAGAAGCACATTACGCGGCTCGTTAGAATGGATTTACTCAATGGATCATATACGCAATATAGCGATTATCGCCCATGTTGATCATGGCAAGACCACCCTCGTGGATTGCCTGCTCAAACAGTCGGGCACCTTTCGCGCCAATCAGGCCATCTCCTCCGAGGAGCGCATCATGGATTCCATGGACCTGGAACGCGAAAAAGGCATCACCATCCGCGCCAAAAACGCCGCCTTCAAATACAAGGAATACCACATCAATATCGTGGATACCCCCGGCCACGCCGATTTCGGCGGCGAGGTCGAGCGCATCATGAATATGATTGACGGCGTTCTGTTGGTGGTGGATGCCGCCGACGGTCCGCAGGCCCAAACCCGCTTCGTCTTGCGCAAGGCGCTGGAGGCGGGCGCCAAACCGATCGTCGTCATCAACAAAATTGACCGCGACAATGTTGATCCGCACAAAGTCCTGGATCGGGTGTTCGATCTGTTCGTCTCGCTGCACGCCACGGATGAGCAGTTGGATTTCCCCACCGTCTATACCAGCGCCAAGGAGGGTTACGCCAAGATGGACCTCAAGCAGGAGAGCACGACCATGGAGCCGCTCTTTGACGCGATCATCAAATATATCCCCGCTCCGCGCGCCCACGCCGGGGTGGAGTTCAAAATGCTCGTGGCCAACCTGGATTATTCCGATTTCATCGGGCGCATCGCCTTCGGCAAAATCTACAGCGGCAAGGCCAAGGTCGGCGACGCCGCCGCCTGCCTGCACGGCGACCACCGCAAGACCGAAAGCAAAATCACCGCGATTTTTCATTTTGAGGGACTCAAACGAATCGAGATTCCCGAAGCCCACGCCGGCGACGTGGTGGGCGTGGCCGGATTCGAAGACGTGTTCATCGGCGAAACGATCACCGACAACGTCACCCGGCAGCCGTTGCCCTTCGTGCCGATTGATCCGCCGACCATCCAGATGCAATTCGCCGTCAACGACGGCCCGCTGGCGGGGCTGGACGGCAAATTGGTGACCGCCCGCCATATCTGGGAACGGTTGACCAAGGAGGTCCGCACCAACGTCGCCTTGCGCATCGCGCAGACCGACGCGCCGAATATTTTCAACGTCGCCGGCCGCGGCGAGATGCAAATCGCCATCCTGGTCGAACAGATGCGGCGGCAGGGGTACGAGGTTTTGGTCTCCCGGCCCGAAGTGATTTATCACAAGGACGACGAGGGCCGTTTGCTGGAGCCGATCGAGAAACTTTTTTTGGAAATTCCCAAGGAATCCATGGGCCCGGTGATGGAAAACCTTTCGAGTCGCAAGGCCGACATCGCGCAGATGGACCATCACGGCGAAGAAGTCACCATTGAGGCCCTCATCCCCATGCGCGGCTTGATCGGGTTCGAGACGGACCTGGTCAACATGACGCGGGGCCTGGGGGTCATGAGCCATTTGTTCCACGAATACGGGCCGGACCGCGGCGACATCATCTCGCGCAAGAACGGCTCGCTGGTCAGCATGGAGGACGGCGAGGCGATGGCTTATGCGCTGAACATGGTGCAGGAGCGCGGCCGTTTGATGGTCGAGCCGGGGGAGAAGATTTACAAAGGCATGATCGTCGGCGAAAACGCGCGCGAGAACGACATCCCGGTCAACCCCTGCAAAGCCAAGCGCCTGACCAACATGCGTTCGCAAGGCGACGGCAAAGGCATTCAACTGGACCCGCCGTTGAAGATGTCGCTGGAGCGGGCGCTGGAGTACATCGGCGCCGACGAATACGTCGAAGCCACGCCCAAGCACCTGCGCTTGAGGAAAAAAATACTGGACGAAAACCAGCGCAAGCGCGCCGCCCAATCGCGCGCGCCCAAAGCGGTGGCGGCGTAGCCCATATCTGTGCAATGCGTGCGGCAAACGTACAGAGTGATATTTGGCGAATGTCCATCGGTGTTTCCAATCCCGTTGGGATTGGTAAAACCAATGACAACGCCCATTGCGTCGAATGATATTCCACCGAGAACAGCGAGGAACCAAACTGGATCGGATAAACCACACAACGGCAGCAACTTACAAATGTCGTCGCTGAACGATGGCTCTTTTTGGCGGAAAAAAGGCTCTCTTTGGCAGAAAAAGAGGGGTCTGTCGGAAAATATTTCACACTTTTTTTTGAGTTTTTTCGGTTTTTTGGGATTTTGCGCGTTGCAAACCGTTGCCTTTCAAGGACAAGCTGCGATCAAACCCCTCCCAAAAAAATCGTGCCAAAAAACCTACGGTAGGTTTTTCGTTTTTTTCCGTTTATGACATAATCGGCCCATGGATAGTGAAAATACTATTGAACTTAGAAAAGCTGCTTACGCCGGAACAAAACGATGAAGAAATAGAAAGGAGGAACGCAGAGAGACAGAGGCGTGTTAAAGAAATCCTCGGCATCAACTGATGCTCACTTGGCTTGGGGCCGATCAAGGCTGATCAAGGCTAATCAAGCCAATGAAAAATAATTTTTTTCCTGTGCGTTCAAAAGCGGCATGGTATTGTTGAAGAACTTCTGAACTCCTTATGAAGAAAATATTGTTGTGCGTGGCTGCGGCCGTGGTGTTCGTGTCGCTCTGGTGCCAGGCGGGGGACAAGAAATTGTGGGCCAAATCGTTCCTGGGAAAACAAGCGCCGCCCATCACCGTGGAAAAATGGATCAGCGCGGAACCAGAGCGCAAAGGAAAGTTCGTCCTGATTGACTTCTGGGCGACCTGGTGCCCGCCTTGCCGCAAAGCGGTCGTGGAACTCAATCGCTTTCACCAAAAATTCGGCGACAAACTCGTGGTCATGGGCATCTCGGATGAAAAGGAGGATGTCGTGCGCAAATTCACCGGGGAGAATATTAAATACTACAGCGCGCTCGACACCACCGCCGCTCTCAAGAAACAATACGAAGTCTCAGGCATTCCCCATTGCGTCATCATTAATCCCGCCGGCGTCGTCGTTTGGGAAGGTTTTCCTTTCCTGGAAGGCAATGAGTTGACGGATGACGTGGTCGCCTCGCTCTTGAAGCAAGGGGGTTGAATCACTTACAATCCAACGGAGACATGCTTGGTTTCGAGAAACGCATCCAATCCTTCGCTGCCCAATTCCCGGCCCCAGCCGCTTTGCTTGACACCGCCGAAGGGCGCATTGGTCGTGGTCGGCAGGCCGTCGTTGATGGCAAGCATGCCCGCCTCGATCTGTTCCATGAGCCGGAAGGCGCGGCTCAAGTCGCGCGTGAAGGCATAAGCGGCCAGGCCGAACGGCGCCGCGTTGGCCTCTGCGATCACCTCCGCCTCCGTCTCGAATGGCGCGACCGCCGCGACCGGCGCGAATGTTTCCTCGCTCAGGCAAAGGCTCTCCTTGGGCACGCCGGCCAAAACGGTGGCTTCCAAAAACCAGCCGGGGCGCTCCAGTCGTTTGCCGCCGCATAATACTTGGGCGCCGCGCTGGACGGCATCGGCGATATGCTCGAGGGCTTTGTGAACCGCTTTCTCGTCAATCATAGGGCCGATTTGCACGTCCGGTTCCAATCCATCGCCCACCTTGAGCGCGCTGGTTCTTTCGACCAGGCGTTGCACGAAGCGGTCATAGAGTCCGCGCTGAACATAAATGCGATTGGCGGCGATGCACGACTGGCCGGTGTTGCGAAACTTGGCCACCATGACGCCTTCCACGGCTTTCTCCAAATCGGCGTCGTCAAACACAAGGACTGGATTCAGCCCGCCCAATTCGAGCGAAAGCGGTTTGATGTGCGCCGCCGCGCCTGCGATCAAACTGCGGCCGGCCTCGGTCGAGCCGGTGAAACTGATTTTGCGCAAGAGCAGGTTCTCCAGAAACTCGGCGGCGATTTCCGCGGCCGACCCGGCCACCAATTGAAACACACCCTTGGGCAGGCCGGTCGCATGACAGGCTTCGGCGAAAGCGACGTTGCACAGCGGCGCGTAGCTGGCCGGTTTCAAAAGGACCGGGCACCCGGCCGCCATCGCGGGAGCGGCCTTGCGCACGCCGAGCACGAGCGGAAAATTCCACGGGGCTATGGCGCCCACGACGCCGATGGGCGTTTTGACCACCAGATTGCGTTTGCCATCGGTTTGATGGGGAATGACGCGCCCGTAGCCGCGCCTGGCTTCCTCGGCAAACCAGTGCAAATGATCGCAGGTCATGGCCAGCTCGCCCAGGCTTTGGGCCAGCGGTTTGCCGGCTTCGAGCGTTATGGTGCGGGCGATCTCGTCGCGGCGGCGTTCGAGTTCGTGGGCGATCTTGTGCAGGAACTCGCCGCGCGCCTTGGCCGTCAACGCGCGCCAGCCAGCAAAGGCCGCGTGAGCGTCCTCGATGGCCTGCTTGAGGCGTGGACGCTCGATGGCGGACATCTCGGCGATGATGTCTGTTGTGGCGGGATTCCTGACGGGAAAATGCCTGTCCGTCGTCACGAACTCGCCGTTGAGATAAAGAGGATGGATTTTCATGATGCGCTTTCTGACATGCGCCTTATCTTAAGCTAATCGCCTTCTTGGAACCAGAGGATTACAACTTCGACTAATATTACAAGGAAAAGTAAGCCTGACCTGCCCGTGCCAATGGCTGTCGCCAATGGCTTGACAATCAGCAGGACCTGTGAGACAAAGAATGGTGATGAAGAACGGCAAAGTGGCTGGCGAAAAGCAGACGGCTGGAACGGTGCAGGCGGCGGAGATTCGCGCTCGTTGCAACAAGTTGACCGAAGCCCAGCGGCGGCACCTGCGCGATCAGGCCATGCGCCTTTACTACGCGTCCGACCCCAAGGCGGAGGATGCTCATCGCCGTTGACACCAATGTGCTGCTCGATCTGGCCGCCGAGATTGACGACGTTACCGATGCTATTTCCGTTATACGTCGCCGTGTTCACAAGTGCCAAATGGTGATCCCGCCGACGGCCCGTGAGGAACTGGCGCAGGAAGCAATTCACGGTGACGTTTTGCACAAACTGGAAAGTGCCCGCCGCGCATTTCAAATGGCTCGGTCGTTAAATATTCGACCCGTTGATTTGCCGGAATTTCAAAATGACGCTGCCCGCCGCATTGGCCGTCGGATTCGCGGTTCGGGACTTCTGCCGGAGACGGAAGTTAATGACGCTTTGATTCTGGCCGAAACCGCCCTGCTCAAGTGCGCGATCCTGCTCACCAGCGACGCACATATACGCGGTCTTGATTTCACGCGGCTCGCCTTCGAATTGCAAACCTGCGACGCCACCGCGCCGATCATCGCAACCCCGCGCGAGATTGTGCATAAATTCTTTGTTTAGCGGTTTCTGGTATTAGTTCCGATTTGCTCCTCAAATTGATTCTGGACGAATCTGAAGAGGTTAATTCGTGAGTGTCAATTGGTTTCGGGACTGTTCATCGCAGCGTGCGCACGGTTTCCACTTTGACGATCAGCCATTGGCCGTTGATTTTGCGCAGGGTGGCTTTCATTTCCTGCACAACCATCTCCTGCTCGCCGCTGACTCGCGCCTGCAGTGTCAAATCCGCCACGGCGGATTCCTGGTCCGAGTCCACGATGACGGTAACGTCGGGAAAGGTGACGGTCAAGGACTGCACGGAGGCGCGCGATGCCAGCGCGGCCTGCTGAATCTCCTCCCGCCCCGCCAGCGTGTGCCCTTGATGGCCGGGAACGTCAATATGAACTTCGATATTGGTCGAGAAGAAATCCGCCAGTCGCTGCGCGCCGGCCAATTTGGCCAGGTAGCCCTGGCCAGGCCCAAAGGAGGCGGCGCGGGCGACGCCTTCCAGTTGCCGGCGGATCAGCCGTTCAGGGCTGGGATGCAAAGCCACCCAGGCCCAGGCGCCCAGCGCCACAACGATGACGAGCAGCAACAGGCGCAGCCATTTCACCACAGCGCCTTGCCCACGATCCGGTTTCGCTCCGCTTTGCCGAAAAAGTGTTGTTCTTTGGGCATCGAGCGATTGTCACCGACGAAGAAGTATTCGTCCGGTCCGAGCGTCACCGGGGCCGCGTTCCAATCGCACGGCCCCTTCTCGTAGGGTTCCTCGAGTGTCTGGCCATTGACGAGCACGCGGCCGTCAACAAAGGAGATGGATTCCCCCGGGAGTCCGATGATGCGTTTGAAGTACATGATGTGCGGGGCGGACCATCCGTCCGGGGGCGTAGTGCGAATGCCCACCACATCACCGCGTCTGGGTCCGTGCCAGCGGTACGCCAGCCGGTTGACGAAATTGACGGAATGATCGGCGTAAGTGGGCGCCATGCTGATGCCCTGCACGCGCACGGGCAGCAGAACCCACTTGAAGACCGCCAGGCATACCGCCGCCAGAACGGCGGCGCGAATAAGCGTTGTTTTTGGATTCCGGCCAATGGCCAGAATCCGCAGCCGCGAGCCGAAGCGGCGCGCCGGCCCCGGCCCAATATGCGTCTCTGTCATCCTGTCCCTTAATTTCCTCGCCTCGGGGCAGGATGGCAAGTTCAGGATCGAAGGCGGCGCCAAGATTGTCGCGTTAAAAACTTGCTTTGCGCGTCTCTTCGTGCCACTTTGAGGAGCAAATTGTACGAAATGAGGCGCAAATGTTGTATTTGATGCAAAAACTTAGTTCTGATGAAATATCATTCTACCCTCGCCCGGCTGACCGGTCTTTGTCTGCTGGCGATGGCCGCCTCGTCTCAAGCTGCCGCCACCAACGTGATCACCGTCCTCACCGCTCCGCACAATTTCGGCGCCGTGATCACTGGAGAAGGCCCTTATGCCAATGGGGCCAGCGCGACCCTCACCGCCTCCACCACCAACGGTTTCTACGTGTTTGAAAACTGGACGGTGAAGGGGCAGAACGCCGCAGGAGGGACTATCACAGACAACCCGTACACGTTCACCGTGACGAAAAACGAAACGCTGACGGCCAACTTCGCGCAGTTGGAATACACCATCGCCACCGGCAGTTTCCCCACCAACGGGGGGACCATCAGCGGCGGCGGCAAAAAGAGCAGCGGTGCCAGCGCGACGCTCAAGGCCACGGCCAAACCCGGCTTTGTTTTCGAGTATTGGACGACCGTCGCGGGTGGCAGCCCAATCACGGCTAACCCTTACAAATTTACTGTGGGCGACGACGACGTTCTCGTGGCTCATTTCAAGGATACTCAAGGGCCGACGCTCAAGATCATCGCGCCCGCCGCCAGCGAGGAAATCGGGACGGCGGCGTTTGCCATCAAAGGGTCGGCCTCGGACAACGCGGGCGTGGCGGCGGTGTACTATAATCTCAACGGGGCGGGCTGGGTGCTGGCGTCCAACGTGAATCAATTTGCAATTTGGTACGCCTACGTCACGCTGACGCCCGATAGCGTCAACACCCTGGCGGCTTACGCGGTGAATGACAGCGGGATTTTTTCGATCACTAACACAGTCAGATTTGCCTGTGTTGCGGCCGGTTTGGCGCCGTTGTCCATCGCGGGGCAAAAGGTCATGGTGGAGGAGGCCGCAACCGGCGGCAACACGAACTATCCGTCCTACGCGACTTTTGACTCCGCCACGTATGTCAGATGGTCCGCCTTCACCAACAACGCGAGCGAAGTGGGAACTTACACCTACACGCCAACCGGACCCAACACGGCCGAATTCGTGCCACAACACGTCTTGCCACCACAGGTCCCAGACAACAATGGCTCCGTGCTCGAATTGACCTTTACCGACGCTTATACCGCCACCTACACCAATCAGTCTGGCGGCAGCGGGGATTTTTACTTTGCGGTGACGCAGGAGAGCGTTCCGCCGACCTTGGACGGAGTGGTGGTCGTCACCAAGAGCTATTACGGCGGCAGCATGACCACCAAAATTTTTGGCGGCGACGCCTTTACCAATGAGGAACAGGGAGGCAATTCATCCGGGACGTACACGTTCACCCCATTCACCTCGGAGGACGCTCTGCTGGTGCAGGCTTATGCCGATCCGACCAGCATGGTTGGCGAGACGAACTACCTGGTTTTAATGTTCACCGTCGGCGCTTCGCCCGCCTCGGGCGTCTATTCCTCTACGGTCCTGAGCGCGTCGGGCGTGGTCAGCCTGGACACCGGAACCTTCACCACGACCTCGGTCCCGGTGGCCAACACATTCTGGGGTCCTGCCACGCTGGCCGGTCTGCAAGCCACGATCACGCCCGAAGGGGAGCATACTTCTTTCACGCGTTCCTATGGCAGAGGGACCTTTGCCGACATTTCGACGACCACCACCGAGCCAACGGACGTCGGTATTTACCTGGCGAACACGCACGCCAGCATGACCACCGGGTTTTCAACGATCGCGGCACTGGCTCCGCCGTACGCCGTTGGGCAGGATGACGAAACCGCCGTTGTGATCTGGGAGAGCAGCGCCGGCACCAGCAGCACAGCATCGAATGTGGTTTCTGGAGCAACGGCAGCCGTGACCTATGCCAAGGCGAATAATAACGCACCGGCGGCCCTGTCGGGCCAATCAATAACGGTCAAGGCGACAAGCGGGAAAGCGACTACCATCAGCTTCACCAACAACCTGTTCAAGGCCAGCGGCGCCGAGCAGGCTTCCGGCACTTACACCTATGCGCCTTACACGCCCACGATGGCATTGGTGGAATTCGCGGCAACCGGCGCTTCCAGCAACGGACCGGACTTATATCTTCTTTTAAACTACGAATCGCCGGCGTCGGGCGCTTTCGTCAGCGCCGAGGTGGATGCCAGCAGCGCGGGGGGTTGGAAATTCAAAGAAGGCTCGTTCACGATGAAATGATGCCTTTGAAGGAAGGTGAATTTCGGGTTTGACACCGGTGAGCGGCAACTTTACGTTTACAGCACAAGAGAAAAGATATGGCTGAAAATAATCCCACATCTCCCGGTGGCGCGCTGCCGCCAAAACCGGCTGAGGCCGCGAAGGTCCAGCCCAAGAAGGAAACCGTTCGCATCAATTTGCCGCCCAAGCCGACGTCCGCGCCGACCATCAAGCTGCCGACGCTGGCTCCCGGCTCTTCGCCGCCGACCAGTGCCACAGCCGCCCCTGTGGCCGTCGCCGCCGTCCCGGCGCCTTCCAAGGCTCCGGCTCCTCCGTCGCCGCCAAGCTCCGCCTCGACGCCAGCGCGGGTGGCGGCTGCACCCGCCACCACGGCCAAACCGGCGGCGGCTCCTGCTGCCGCAGCGCGTCCGATGGCGGCTCCGGTCGGCACAGGTTTGAGGGCGTTGGACAAAGGGCTGGCCATCGCCGCCGCCGTCGCCAGTCTGGCCGCGTTGGCGGCAGTGGTCTGGCTGGCTTATGGACTCAAAGACCCCGCTGCCATGTAATCTGTCATCAACTCACGCATTCGACTATGATCACGCAGAATATTCTCAAACTGAACCAGGCTAACTTTTCCGAGCAGGTCCTTGGCATCCCAGGTCCCGTGGTGGTGGATTTCTGGGCCGAATGGTGCGGCCCGTGCAAAATGATCGCGCCGCTGCTGGACGAACTGGTGGGCGAATACGATGGTCGCGTTCGCATCGGCAAGGTCAACATTGACGAAGACCAGGCGCTAGCCTCCGAATATGGCGTGCGCGCCATTCCGACTCTGCTCTTTTTCAAATCCGGCGAAGTCGCGGGGCAGATCGTGGGCCTTTGCTCCAAGCGGGACTTGAAGGCGAACATTGACCGGCTGCTCTGAGCCGCGTTTAAGCCCGGTGGAACCGGGACTGGCCGGCTATGCCGCTCATCATCACCCCCCGCCAGTTGGAGCGCCGGGCCGAGATTTACCAGCAACTCGGCGTCCTCTTGAGCGCCGGCCTGACCATTCACCAGGGGCTGGAGCAACTCAAACGTAATCCCCCCGATCGCGCTCTGCGCCAGAAAATCTCCGAGTGGCTCGATTATCTGCGCGATGGTTGCTCTGTCACCGATGCGGTGCGACGCATGGGCCAATGGATGCCTTCCTTCGACCTGGCGTTGATTGAAGCGGGGGAACAAAGCGGACGCCTGGACGCCTGCTTCAAACTGCTGGCGCTGCATTACGAGGAACGGGCGCGCATGGTCAAACAGGCCATTTCGGACCTGCTGTATCCTGTGTTTACGCTGCACGTGGCTATCTTCGTGTTTCCTTTCATCGAATATTTCAAGACAGGAAGTCTGGTGCGCTTTGGTCTCACGGTTTTTGGCGTGCTGATTCCGATGTACGCCGTGGTTTTTTTCATGATCTTCGCCTGTCAGGGGCGGCACGGTGAAAATTGGCGCGCCCTGCTGGAACGCGTCTTTAACACCATTCCGGTCCTGGGCACAGCGCGCCACGAGCTGGCACTGGCGCGGCTGGCCGCGGCTTTGGAGGCGCTGCTCAACGCGGGCGTGCCCATTCTCGGGGCGTGGGAATTGGCCGCCACCGCCAGTGGTTCGCCTGCTCTGCGGCGCTTGGTGCAATCATGGCGGCCGCGGCTGGAGCAAGGTTCCACACCTGCGGAACTGGTTTCCGAATCGAGTCAATTCCCGAGTGTGTTCGCCAATCTCTACCACACAGGCGAGATAAGCGGGCAATTGGACGAAACTTTGAAACGCACGCATGCCATGTACCTGGAGGAAGGTATTCGCCGCATGCGCCTTGCGGCCCGATGGGGACCGCAAATCGTTTATTTTGCCGTCGCACTTTATGTCGGCTACCGAGTCATCATGTTTTACACGGGCTATTTCAAGATGATTGATGACATCAAAATGTGAGATGACCATTGCCGAAATACTTTCCAACGAAGAACTGCGCCGGCACGAATTCCCTGTCACGGGCCAAAAGACCTTCCTGGCCCACGCCGCCGTCTGTCCCCTGCCGCGCCGGGTGTCCGAGGCGATGCGCGACCACGCGGCCCGCGCCACGCTGGACGACCAGGAGGAAACCATCCCCGCCGGACAAATCCGGCGCGCGCGCGAATTGGGCGCCCGGCTGCTCCACGCCCAACCGGAGGAGATCGCCTTCGTCGGCCCCACTTCGCTGGCTTTAAGCTATGTCGCCGCCGGCCTGCCCTGGCGCAAGGGCGACAATGTATTGATCTACTTCGACGACTATCCGTCCAATGTTTATCCGTGGATGGCGCTGGCGGAGAAGGGCGTCGAAGTCCGCCTGCTCAATGTCCGCGAGTATGGCCGCATCCGAACCATTGACGTCACCGGGCAGGTGGATGAGCAAACGCGGTTGGTCGCGCTGGCCTCCAACCATTTCGTGGCCGGCTGGCGGCTGGAACTCGATGCCATCGGCCAACATCTGCGCCAGCGAAACATTCTCTTTTGTGTGGATGGTATTCAGACAGTGGGCGCGTTTCCGACGGGTGTCGAGCACGTTGATTTTCTGGCGGCCGACGCCCACAAATGGCTGCTCGGACCGTGCGGGGCCGGGATTTTTTACATACGCCGGGCGGTGCAGGAGCGACTGCGGCCCATTGTTCATGGATGGCACAACGTGCGTTGTCCGGGCTTTGTCGCCCAGGAGCAACTGGTGTTCGTGCCCGACGCGCGCCGTTACGAGGCCGGCTCGGCCAATCTGGCGGGTCTCGCGGGTCTGGCGGCGGCGATGGAACTTCTCCTGGAACTCGGCGTGGAAAATATCGCCGCCGAATTGCTGCGCAAGCGGGCGCTGTTGCTGCCGGCTTTGCGCGAGCAAGGATGGACCGTGCTGCAAGCCGATGCGCCCGCGCCCAATGCCAGCGCCATTCTTAGTCTTTACAAACCCGGCGCGGACATGGCCGCATGGCAGCGCAAGCTGATGGACGCGCGGATACATACTTCGCTGCGCGTGGACCGCCAGGGCCGCCACTATGTCCGCCTTTCCCCGCATTTTTACAACACAGACGCCGAACTCCACCGGCTCCTGGAAGTTCTTTCCTTATCCTGATCTTAATCTTAATTCTAATCTTAATCTTAATCCCATCTTACTATTTGTCGCAGGAAGAGGATTAGATTCTTAATTTCAAAATTTCATCAAATTGTCTCTCAGATTTTGGAGTCAGGCGGCCATTAAAGCAACGACGTCGTCCATCGCTTTTTCCACCTTGAGGTAGGCCTTTTCGAAGGGGCTCTT